>Ga0207137_1011_pt1 | contig 59227 bp, 115 predicted proteins | sample Alteio_BWMinHeat_9_FD_153572 | JGI IMG/M metagenome (GOLD analysis project Ga0207137, IMG submission 153572) | Enriched cells from forest soil in Barre Woods Harvard Forest LTER site, Petersham, Massachusetts, United States -... | ecosystem: Environmental > Terrestrial > Soil > Temperate forest >...
GAGCGCCCATTTAATATCCCGGAGGAGCATCGCCTCGTCAAAACGGCCAGAATCTCCCATCTCCAGGCGCAAAGGCTCTAGCTGCTCGATCATAAACTCAATGTCACCTTTCATGGGCCGGCTATCTCTTGAAGCGCCTTGTTCGTCAGGGGGATCTCTTGAATGCCGAAGAACCCGGCGGCCTGGAGGAGCACGCCGAAAGCCTGGAACCGCAGGCCTTCCTCCTCCGGCTTGAGATCCCCTTTTATTCCTTCCTTCGCGATTCCCGCCAGGACTATATCCGAATAGCGCGCGCCGCAGGGAATACAGTGGGAGGCCATCTCCTTCGCCTTCGCGGTGAATTCCTTGATGTAATTGAGCGCGAAGGTTCCAAGCTCGGAATACTGAAGCTTCAGCTTCTCGAGACATGCCGAACACTCGCCTTTCTCCAGCTTGCACTTGCAGACGGCAGCTTCGGTGGCCTGCGCCGCGGGCGCCGGCGCCGGTTCCGGCGGAGGAGGAGTTTGCATCAGATTACGCTCCGGCTCAGGCCCAGGCTTGGATTCCGGCTGAGGCTGAGGCTGAGGCTGAGGCATAGGTTCGCCCTCTAAGGCAATGAGTTCGCCAGAGAAGCTGGCCATGAACGGCGCTTTCTTGAGCCGGATCGAAGCCGCCATGCCCGCCAGCGCCTGATGGATGAACTTCTCAGCCTCCGCCTTCCCGGCCTTCTCGAGCACCAGGACAAAGCCATTCGCGAGCATCCAGGCAACCGAGGACAGGTAGAAGCTCGAGATATCCCGGAGATCCGCCTGCTGGCCCCATCTTTCAACCAAAAACGGGATCGCCTGTTCCGCATACAGCTTGCCGAGATCCCGGGCTGCCTGGCTTTCCATCTTCCCCTCTAAGTAGGATCCTGCTGGACTTGTTCGGGAGCCTTCCAGACCTGAGCGACCTGCTCCCCGCGTTCCATCGCCGCGTAGAACTCCTCGTCAGCTACAGCCATCATCTCCTGGGCCATCTCGTCCATGATCTGGTGGCCTGTCTCGCAGGAAACCATATCGCAGATGAATTCATCCTCGACAGATTCGGACTGCGAGAAATGTATCCGCACCGGCCCTCCGCATTCCTGGCAGCGCCAGCGGCCCGTGATGATCTCGTAGTTCATGTTCCTGTCGCTGTTGCCGGAGCTGAAGCTGGCGCAGGAGCCGGCGGCGCTGGCGCTGGCGCTGGCGCTGGCGCGCTCACACTTTTCGGAGCGATACGCCTGGCGGCCTCATCCTCGATCTGCTTGATGCCGCCCAGGAATTTCCTCTTTTCGGCCTCGATCTTTTCGATCTGCTTGCGGCAATACGTCTCCCAGACGCGCAGAGAATCCATGCTCACGGTCTGAATCTGCCGCTCGGGATAGTAGAGCGGCAACTTCTCCTCGGCAGGCGCTTCACCATCCGGGATGACGTGCATCGTCTTGAACAGGAGGCCGTAGCCGGAGCAATTAGGACAAACCTTGGGTTGGCTGTACATTTTTGCTTTTTCGCCTCTCTCTTCCATGGACTTAGTATCCCTCGTTTACCTGCCTCAGTCCACACAATTTAAATCGTCGCACTTGTGATGCTCGACGTGGATCTCGTGCTGAATCGCCATGTGCGCGGATAGCCTAACCATCTCGGCATCGATCTCGCTCTGCTTGCAGTCGTCCTTGACATCAAAAACGATTTCTCCGCACAGCTTGCAGCGGACCTTCTTGGCGTAGGGCGTCCCTGGAAACAGTTCGAGTACTTCGGTGATCTCGTCCATGCTGTTCATTTGGCTGGCTCTCCAAACAGTTCCGCCTGAAGCATGGGCGATACGATAGGAAAGAAAGTCGCAATATCATCGCCCGTATTTGCGGATTCGAGGGTGACTGGACCTTTCATAATCTTCGCGCTCATACCGTCCGGATTGATGATCATCTCGAGCGAAGTCTCTGTGCCGTGCCATTCAAAGCGAAGGCCGCCTTTTTCTGTCGGCAGGACGCGCGGTATGGGATACCAAGGCGCCGCCCCTCCCCAGATCAGCTTGATTGCCGCCCAGGCGCACATCGGACTCACCGCCGGCATTGCGTAAGAATTGTGTACAGCTGGCATCCTGAGCAGATCCGAGATCCTTCCTAGTGTCGGCTCGATCCATTGATAGTCCACGCCTCTCTCCTTAATCCTTCTTCCGATACCAGCCGGCGCCTTTGCATATCACACACTCAGGGCCTTTGCAGGACGTGCACAGGATTCGCTTCGTGAGCTGTCCGGTATGAAGATACATCCGGATCTGAAAGGACTGCAGCATGTACTTCTTGCGATCCTGTTCTTCCATAGCTCAGCTGCAGGCTTCCGATTTCGGCTTCGGACACGGACAACGGCCGGACCATGGAAGCGGCTCAGAACAAAACGGGCATCGTTCCTTGGACTTCCGGATCGCGTCCTCAACGGCTTCCCGCGTGCTCGGACGGCGTTTTTTCGGCTTGTCCATCACCAAACCTCCAGCTGTTTTTGAAGATCGGAGACATGCCAGCCTCCGATCTTCCTGAGCTCCACAAAGAATCTCTTCCGGCGTTCAAGCTTCACGATCAGGCGCACCACCGCCTGGTGGCTCGTCAGCCGGTGAGCTTTGTTCCGGACCAGCGCCAAAACGTTCCTCATGAGTTCTCCGACACTTCTCACGCACGAAATAGACGCTTGCGCACACCGCCGCCGAGACCAGGATGACACCGTAAAGGATGAGCGCGATGCCAGGGACGTTCGTCATCGCTAGCGCCTAGCCCGACACCCAACACAGTCCTGGTCGTGCTGCGCCAGGCGCACGCTCTCCTTGTCGGACATCGGTCGCTCCCAGTACGGGCTCTTGCAGAACGCGCAGCGGAGAGGCTTCTCCTCCACCCGCGGCGCCCACTTGTGCCCGCATCGTAAGCATTCGAACTTCGGAAGTCGCACTTTCATGTTTTCTCCTTGCTTTGTCCAAAGAATCTCGACAGGAATCCAGGCTTTCCTTTTTTCTTCGGCAGGATGCTCTCTAATGTTTTCCAAGGCCCCTCGGGGCCGGTCTTGGACGTCCCTCCCGCGATCCGCACTTTCATGTAGAGCGCGTATGGAAGCGTTTCCGCTTCCTCGCCGCGGAGCCGCACGCCCTTACGATCCAGCTCCGAGCGGATCCAGCCGGCGGGCGTCGAGCCGGCCGGGAGGACGTTCCCAAAGCGCTTCCGCCACGCCACCGCCATCTCCTTGCGCAGCTCGAGGTACCATTCCCTGCTGATGTTCATCCAGCCGGGTTTCGACCATTTTCCGTTTGAAAGCTCGCTGCAGATCCAGAGACCTGGGGGTACCACGGTTTATTTCCCCTTCGATCGAATGTGAGACCTTACTTCACGAACAACGCCCCTTAGATCCTCAAGGATATTTTCGTTAGTGAACCTAATAACCGACCATCCAAGCGCGGCGAGTACTTCTGTTTTCTTAAGATCCAATGCTTTAATCCTTGCTGTCCTGTGAGCCATTCCATCTACCTCGATGGCCGTCTTGCTTTTCTCATCCGCAATGTCGACGCCATATTTTGGCGGGACTCTTTCGAATTTCTTAGCTATAGCCATAGTTGGAATTGAGAACTCCGTTGGAAGCTTTAACGCCTTAGATAACTTCACTTGCGCCACTGTTAATTTTCCGTTCCCGCCGCGCGCGACAAGTTTTCTCCCTAGATTCTTCTTTCGAATCTTCTCTGCGACTTCAGGCCTCCATGCGGGATTGTCCAGAAGCATCCGAATGCTTGCAAACAGGTTAGGCCTTCCAGCGTTCATCTTTCTGGCTTTTCTTAGGACCTTTATGCACAGCTTTTTTATATGTGGAAGAGCGTTTCTCCACTTAGCAGAACAAGAGTGTCCGCAAAATCTCTGGTCCTTGCTGGATTTCGGAATGAACCACTTCCTGCAAACTCCACATCGCCTATGCTTCTTAGGCTTTCTCTTTAATTCCCATGCCATCCTCATCTTAGCTCTTACTTCTGGCCTTGAATTAGACAGGTAAGCTGCACAGCTCTTAGAGCATGCACGAGCTGTTTTTTTCCACCGTTGTATGGCTAGAAACTTCCGGCCACACCATACGCAAACCCGTGGGACTTTCTTATTTGAGAAGCTCGTCAAGAACCGCCTCCAGAATTCCATCCTCGTTGACCGTTCTGTCGCCCTCGCCGAGGGCGGCATTCACCGTCTCGCGTTTGCCATCGATCATTTCTGCGAGACTCTCTTCAATCGTCGCGAGCCCTACCAAGTAGTAGATGGTAGGTTGAATTTTTTGTGAAATCCGATGGACTCTATCTTCAGCCTGTTCGTGACGCGCTGGATTAAAATCGAGTTCCATGAAGACGACCGTGTGAGAAGCTGTAAGCGTGAGGCCTTCCGAGGCCGCCCGGATCCCGGCCACCAGCACCTGGGTGTCGCCCTCCTGGAAGGCGTCCTTGATGGCATCCCGCTTCCCCATCTGGACCCGGCCATCGATCGTCGCAGTCCTAAGGCCCGCCTTCTCCATCTCGCCCACCATCCGATCGATGAACTCGTGATGGCTCATGAAGACGATGATCTTCCCTTGGGCTTCCTGGAGCTCCAGGATGTACTTCACACAGGCGTCGAACTTGGCCCGTACCGTGGCCTGCTTCACCGCTTCCAGTTCGTCGAGCATCTGGCCGGTGATCTTCCGGGCCCGTGCCGCGTCTTCCGCGTGCTCGGCGATATAGCGCTTCCGCTCCTCTGGCGTGAGCGTGGTCAGGACCGCCTTCCATTCCTCCCGGGCCTTTTTAAGGAGCACGAGCTTGGCTCGGGGATCCTTCGTCTCGTCTTCGTAGGTATCGGGATCATCGAGCAGCATCGGGACCGTGATCCGGATCTTTGGGGGCAGTTCGGAGAGGACCTGCTCCTTGAGACGTCTGATCATTCCGGCGCGCGTTCGAAGTTGCTCGTCCAGACGCTCGAGATTGGATGATCCTGAAAAATCCCAGCCGAACCTGGTCTGGTAGGCGTTGCAGAATTCCTTGGCAAAGGAGAAGAAGCTCGGCCACACCTTCGGATTGACGCACTGGATCTGTGGCCATAGCTCCTTGGGCCGGTTCAGGATCGGCGTCCCGGTCATGCAGAGGACGTGCTCCATCCCCTTCGACAGCTCCATGGCCGCCATCGTTCTTTGACTGTCGGTCTGAGCGATGTAGTGGGACTCGTCGCAGATGAGCGTTTTCCAACCAAGCTTCAGGAACTCCTCGACACGGATGCCAGCGACGGCGCTCTGGATATGCCACCCCTTCTTCCGCGCGGCGTCGCCCAAGGCCTCGATCGCAGTCTTCGCACGGTTCAGGCGGTTCTCGATCTCAAGTCCCGGCCGCTTCATCATGGCCTTCACGACACGCTCCATGGCGGGGATGCCGCACAGGACCAGATTATCGTGGGCGTAAGCCAGTTCCTTCGGATCATTGCTCTTATGGAGCATCTTGATCCAGGTCTTCGCGGTCTCAGCTTCAAGGATATCGTAGTTCAGGATCGTGATGTCGTACCCGGGCTCCGGGGTGACGTTCGCCGTGAAGCCAGCCTTCCGGAGCTGCTTGAGCGACGATTTTGCGGTCAGGATCTGGCATTTCAGATCCGTGAACTTCGCGGCTTCCCTGTAGAAATTCCCGCGAAGCGTGGCCGGGCAGATGACGAGTGCGGGGAGCGCCAGAGCGCCCTTGACGACCAGGAATCCAAGCGCTTGGCAGGTCTTACCCAAGCCGGGCTGGTCCGAAATCATGACCCTGCCGTTGTGCTCAAGCGCCCACTTCACGCCAGCCTTCTGGAACGGCCTGAGCGGCAGCTTGGTGGGCACCTCGAGGTCGGCGGTTTCCGCCCGGCTCTCGGCGTAGGCGCGGCGCTTGACGTCCCTCGCCGCATCCATCGAGGCTTTCAGGTCCGCCGCCAGCTCGATCGTTACTGGAGGCTCGATCTCTTCGATCAGGCCAATAAGATTGTCCAGATGATCGACCTCGTCGGGGATAAGCCAGGCGTTCTTGATGCCCGCGGAATTCTTACCTTCCTTGTCGAACCAGCGCTTCTCGGCTCTTTTGACCTTCGAGACCACATCCGCGCTGTAGGCCGACGTGGCGATCACGATCCGCCGGCCGTACTGCGTGTCCGCCCAAAGGAGCTTGACAGTCGTCGCCTGCGGCACGAAGGCCGGGCGCGGCGCCCCGGGAACCACCGGAGCCACCTCAGGAAGCGGCGGAGGGACCAGCAAATCGTACTCGAAACCATGGCCGGACAGCTGCTTCCGGTACTTCCGGAGGATGTTCCAAAGCGCCCGGATTTGACGCACGGTCGGATTCGCGGACTTGAGGATGGACTTGGCCACCGGAGAGTCGCAGCCGTTGTAGCCCATCCCGTCCAGTTCGTGGGCGCCGTCGCAGACCTGGGCCAGCGACGTCGCAGCCTGAATGATCAGCTCGGGCGTGGGTGTCGGGGTCGCTGTCACAGCCGCGTTTTCCATCACCATCTGACCCATGCGCGCTTCTCCTGTCTTGACCTCTTTAGTGTACACTTTCGTGTCCACTAAATCAAGCGGAAAAGAGCAATATTATAGAGATTGCACTAAAGCCATTCTCTTTGTCTTTAGCCTCACTACCGAGTATACTCATCCTGTGCGGCAGCTCCGGACAATCCGGTGTAAACTCTCCGTCGACCTAGCTAATACTCCAATCTTAATCGAACTCTTCACTCGCTATGCCAAAGCTTGCTCTGACATCTCAAAATGGGGACGGGATCACAAGGAAGAAAATGCCGTCCGGCTTCATCATGCGCTCTACTACAATATCCGCAAGAAATATAGCCTTCCTGCTAGCCTCGTCGTCACAGCACTCCGGCATTCCTCCGGAGCATTGAAGGCCGCAAAGATGCACGGTAAGTTCCAATACCGTCCAACGTTCGTCTGCCTTGATGTTAGAACATTCACGCTCAAACTGAATAAAGGCGTCGTTACCTTCTCGTCTCACGAGGGACGGAAGACGGCGAAGCTTGAGATTGGAAAGTATCAGCGAGATCTCCTCATAGGACAGAAACCGACGTCTGCCACGCTCGTACGCGCCAAGAATGGATTCTACTGCAATATTTCGATTGAAAATGAAGTTCCGGATGTCGCTGTAGGAGGAACCCTCGGCGTCGATCTTGGCATCCGTAAGGTCGCTGTAGTATCCACAGGCATGAAGTTTTTCGGCAAATCCCTCAGGGAATACCGCGAACACCGATGGAAGGTCCGCGCGTCGCTTCAGAGTCACGGGACCCGTGGAGCCAAACGGCTTCTTCGGCGTCTCTCCGGCAAAGAAGCGAGACATGTCGCCTGGATCAACCATCGGATCGCGAAGGCCATTGTCGCCGAAGCAGTCAAGGCTGGAGCATCTCTCATCAGGATGGAGGACCTGAAGGGCATCAGAGACCGACTCAGGATCCCGAACAAGCATCGCAATCGAATGATGAGCCTCTGGAGCTTTTTTCAACTCCAGTCGTTCATCGAATACAAGGCGGCGCTCAAGGGAATTCGATTCGAGCGGATCAATCCAGCTTATACCAGCCAAACCTGCCACAAGTGCAAGAAGCCAGGCCTTCGCGATAAGGAAACGTTCTGTTGCACACCCTGCGGATTGACCATGGACGCGGATCTTAACGCCGCGCTCGTGATCGCCGCAGGCGGGGTGGAACCCGGAGATAACCCGGGTGATCGTAACGCCACCCAGATTGCCAGGCATATTGTCGAGTTCTTCTCGCATAGTGCTTAGGCAAAAGCCGCTGCCTTTAGGTGACGGATCGTTACAGAAATTCTTCTCGTAGATCTTCTTAGCCATCCCTGGGAATTAGGTTCTAACGGCCGATCTCCGTTACCGCGTGCTCCAGAAAACGTCAAAAAGTCAGTATGGATATTTCTCACGATAAAAGTGACTTACAGAGCGCTTTGCCGACCAAACAGTCCCAAGCGTTCCCGATTTGTCGAACCAGGTCGCCTCGATTTCCTTCGAACTTGTACGCTTTCGGAAACGACATCGCGGCGGAGAGCTCATGCGGCTGGAGCATCCGGAATCGAATATCGAGACCGTAGGTTGTGGTGCCGCACTGGACGAGGCCAATACGGTCCTTGGTCGTCACGGTCGGCACCGGCTCATCCACGGAATGCGGGACGCCAGTCCCGAAATATTTAACGACAAAGTTCTCGACCAGGCCGAAGCCGTTCTTGGTTGAGATCGTCCGCATGGGTTCATCAACGTCGTTCAGGCGACCGCCGTTGCCGCCTCCATGATTCACTTGCACGATGAAGTCCACCTTTCCGAACTTTCCGTCTCCCGAAGCCGGGATCGTCGGCACGGGCTTGTCGATCGAATGCGTGCGCGGATCCTGGCCTTTCCGCTCACCATAAAACGGAACCAGGCAGGCCTTTACGAGCGACTGCGCGCCGCGGGCGGCGATCGCAGGCGCCGGCTTCGAGACATCGCGCGGGACTCCTCCGGACTGCTGCTGCAGAATGAACTCGCAGAGCGCGATATGGCCGCCGCCCCTGCCGCCGCCTGATGTGATGGTGGGCGCCGGGCGATCCACAGATCTCACGCCGCCAGTGCCATAAAGAAGAACAAGGAAAGGCTGAGCCCATTCACCGCAGAACTTCTTGATCCCGGCCGCGATCCGTGCAATGGTCTTGTCTGCCAAAGGCTTCTTGCGCGTAAAGATCGACTCACCTTCGATCGACCAGTCGATGATCTCCCGGGCGCCTCGCCAGGTCTCTTCCGTATGGGTCGTCTCTGGCCAGCGGATCTTCCCGTGCTTCCGGAACATCATAAAGAGCCGCTTCCTTGTGGTCGCCGCGCCGTAGTCCGCCGCATTCAGGATGCGCGTCTCGAGATCGTAGCCCAGATCCACGATCCGGTTCGTGAACTGCTCGTAGTACTCGCCTTTCCGCCTCTTGATGGGATAGCCTTTGTTGTTCAACGGGCCCCACCCGGTAAACTCGGAAATATTTTCGACCAATCCAGCATCAACTTCAAGATCCTTGAGCCACTTCAAAATCTGACGTGGCGTTGATCGCTCCCGCCGGCTCATCGGCTTCCCGCCTCGAGCATGCGAAAAATGCGGGCAAGGCGCGCCGGCCAGCAAGATGTCCAAGTGCCCAGAGGGCACCGCGTCCTTAGGTCTCACGTTCCTGATGTCCTGGCAGAAGTGCCGGGCCCAGGGATAGTTCGCCTTGTGCGTCTTGATTGCGGTCGGCCAGTGATTCACCGCCACGAGATCGATCGGTCGGTCCAGCTCCTGGCAGGCTTGAACAAGACCTGTAGAGCTGCCTCCTGCCCCGGCGAATAAATCTGCCCCCTCGATGATGTCTTTCATGATTCCTCTACGGTTTGTAGGATCCGTCGCCGCTGTTCAAGGCTTCCTGGATGCTCTCCGGAAGCGGATGACGGTGCGGCATCGCGAGAGCCTTCTTGCACTCCTGATATGCCATCGTGCCGACATCGCCGTCGAGCGCCGCGAAGTGGCTCATCGCCATACGCAGAGCTTCTTCCATCGCATCGCACTTAGCGCACTTCATCGAGCCTCCATTTTCCATTGCCGAAGAACTTCTTCAGGCCTTTCTCGATCCTGGCCCGTGTCTTCTTCGAAAGACGTCCTTTCGGCACGGGGATGACCGTGGTTTCGATGTCGTTCAGCGCCCGGACCGCCTTCCTGGCCAGTTTCTCGAAGCCGTCCACGAACTCCGCCACGAACTCCTCTCCGTCCTCGGTCTTCAGCATGATGTCCCAGGTGAATTCTTCGATGAATCCACGCGGAAGGAGAGCATGGCGATTTTCAGTTCTCCTTAGGATGAATGCCGGCTTCTTCTTCATATCCATCAACCCTTCTTCACTTCCTGGAATGACAGCGCCGGCAGGCCGCCTTTCAGCGCGTTCTCGAGAAAGCCGTCCAAGTCCTTCTTCAGGATCTCTTCGAGCTTCCCCTTCGCTTCGTCCATCGCACGAGCCAGAGCGGCGGTCAACGCCCGGACCTGCTTCCATTTTTCCGGACTGTAGGGCACGGTCTTTCCGTTCGTCTCCCGGCCATGGGCGATGTCCCCAGGCTCGCCTTCCAGGATGTCGCCGGTCTCGGGAGAGCTCCAGCTGAAGCCGCGCTCGTTCTCCCCTTCGACTTTCCAGTACCGGAAGACGTCTCCCTCAGGACCTTTCGCCTTGTACATCCGCTGGTAGTGGATGACGAGATTATCCGTCGGAGTCGTATCGATGATGATCACCGGCTTCCAGGTGAGATTCTCCCACTTCTTGAGCGCGATTTCCGCCTGGCTGCGGAGGGCCTTGGCATTCTCGCCCTTGAACGTCATTCCGTAGACCTCGAGGCAGAACTCGTAACGTGCCGAGTTCCAGCGCAGCACGGCGTTGTTTCCGTCGATCCGCCATTCGTCGATCTTCTTGCCTAGATCTCTGTCGGACATCTTTCCCTCTAAAAATCGCTATTGACCCGAAGCCTCTTCGGATTCTTCATCAGAAGCTCGAAGCCGCCCTCGCGCAGCACTTCAAACAGCGCCATGATATTGTCACGGCGGATGCTTTGATCGATGATCTCGTCCATTCGACAGACCGCCTCCTGGAGATTCCGGAGCATGCTCCAGTGATCCTTGTCGTAGGGAATCAGCGTGCCGCGCCGGCTGGGATGCTCGCGCTCTTCAAGGTTGCTCGTCCCCAGCTCTGGCTCCTTGTCGTAGCTTCCTTTGTCATTACGCCAAAGATACTTGCCATCCCCCTGGACCGCTTTCCAGAACCGGTTCACCTTGAGATCGAGCTCGCCGCGACCGCCGCAGTCGTTGAAAATCTGGATCACCGGCTCCCACTTGAGTTCCGTCTCCTGCATGAGGTGCGACTTGACCTCTTTGCGGACGACCTCGAGATCCTTCCCGGTGAAGCGCTTCGGCTCAGTCGGATCCTTGGTGGGAACCGTAATGCAGAAGAATCCGTTGCCGACGCACACCTGGATTGGGTATTTCTCTCCCTTCCATTCGAACTCGCCGATCTTCTTCCAGCCTGAGCTTTTCATGGAATCGTTCCTTTCACGCAAAGATCGTCGAATGGTCCTTCTTCCACTTCACCCAGCGGCCATGGCAGAGATCTTCGATTGAGTCGAACATCTGGTCGATCTGCCGGAACCGCTGCCCGTTCTTCTTCCGGTCCACGAACGTCGGGCCGTATTCCCAGGTGATGCGCCGGTACGCCCAGACGCCGGACTCGCGCCAGCCCTTCCGGAGGACGAGCGTATTGCACCCCTCGTCCTGTGGAGGCTTCATCGCCATGAGCTTCTCGATCCACGTCGGGTTGTACCACCTCTTGATCTTGAACTCCTGGAAGCTCTGGAGCTTGAGCAATTCCTCCTCGGTGGGGACTTCGGACTCGTTCCAGATCCCCAGGAGCGGTCGACTGTCCATCAGTCCGCCGAACGCGCAGATTCCCATCCCGTACCCTCCGTAGATCGTACAGAGAGAGTGCTTGTCAAGAATGTCCCGGGCGATATCCTTGTTGATTGCCAGAGTTTCGCAGGTCATGAGCTTCTCCTCCTACTGTCCTTCATTTTCCGCGGAACCGATTTCAGGTCCGACGCGCGCCGGCCCGTACTTCTTGTTCATCCACTTGTCGAGCTTGTGGACGATCGCTTCGAGCTCCCTCGCCATCTGGGCCTCATCCCAGTTGGCGTAGACCTTGCGTGTGCAGTGATCGCAGGTCGTCTCGGTCCGGTCCAGGTCGCCGGCGGCCGCCACGATGTTGATCCGCGCCTCCTGGAGGAGCACCCGCACGACGGCCTTCATTCGGACACCCGCTCATTTTCCTCGACATCATTCATGGCCCGCTCGTAGCCATCCAGGAACATCTTCATCCCCAGTCCCGTTGTCCATTCCGACATCGGCTTGCCGCGTTGCTTTTCCAGCAGCCGGTACATCCGGGCGCCGCTCGGCGGCGCGGCCTCATCCAGGAACCAGGTATCGCTCATCTCGATCATGCGATGGATCAGGTCCATTCTCGTGATGCGGTTCACGACGACACCTTCTCCCGGAGATCGAACTCCTTCGAGCAGTTCGTGCAGGCCTGGAACTCGACGATCCTGCGTCCATCCACCCCGTCCTGCTCCCCGTAGCTCTGCCGGACGCGCGTATCGACCTTCTTCTCGTGCGAGCAGGCGTCCTGGAAGGCTTTCTTGGTCTTCCGCATGTTGGCCCGAACGTGCGCCCGGACGGCTTTCATCTTCCGCTCGGTCGCGCGGACTTCCTTCATGGCCTGCTCAAAGTCCTTGTACTCGCCCGATTTGTCCGCGCGAATGATCGCCTGCCGGAGATCGTTCCATGCGAAAGTTCCGAGATCCTTGGTCTTTTCCATCAGACTTGCCATGCGGACCCTTTCTCCCGCTCTTTGGCGGGCATAAAAACTCAGCTCACTTCGCCCAGTTCCTAGCGCGCTGCTCCCGAGTCCAGGCCGCGATCTCCGCGACGGTCAGCTTGAGAAGCTTGGAATACCTGACCTTGACCTCGTCGAGCGTCCACCCGTGATGGATCGCGTGGATCCCCCACGTCTTGAGAAGATAATCCTTCGCTCCGCGCGGCGCTCTCATCGCTACGCCCTCCTCGGCGCGTGGTTGACCGACCACTCGGCCACCGTCCAGAAGCGCATGTTGTAGCTTAGGTAGCCGATCAGCTTCCCATCCTCCACGAGCTTCGGATCCACAAAATTTCCGCCGCCAAGATCGTGCTCGTCAATGTAGGCCTGCGCGGCCGCCTTGGCCTCGTCCAAGGTCGCCACCGTCACATTCAGCTTCGGGCTGAGCGGCGCGTACTGGCCAAAGTCCGGGTTCCCGACCGACCGGAGCGTCATCTCGATCATGCTTTCCTCCTCGTCTTCTGCTTTGCATCCAGGTATGCCTTGGCCAGCTGGCAGCAGCCGCAGCCGGGACAGAACTTGCCGCTTCCATCCTCACGCAGATGGAATTCACAGCCGCCTTTTGGATGACAGACAATGGCGTCCTCAATCCACCTCAGCTTCACGACCACTTCCGTCCTCTTGTTCATGCGCACTCCTCTCGATGACCATAGAGTACACCTTGGTGAGCACTATGTCAAGAGATAAAGCGACAGGAATTGAGAATTATTTTTGACCTTAGCGTGGCGCCAGGAGCGGCCTGATCTCGACCCAGCCGGAGGCCACCAGGCGCGGATCGAGATGTCCCGACCAGCGCTGACCAGGTGCCAGCGTGATCGAGGTCGAAAAGATCGAGTTCCCGACGTTGATCACGAGCGGTTCTTGGGTCGAGTTCCGTATCGAGAACTCGACGTCCTTTGGCGATATACCCGCGCAGCCCGCGAGGAACATGAGAAGGAGCGCGCATCGCCACATGCATGATTGTACCCCGGGAAAAATGTCCTGGCCAGAATTCACCTGGCCAGGACCACCCGGGGGATCAACAGATCTATTTCGGAAGATTGACGGCCGGTCCGGGGCCCCATTCGAAGATGGTGCCGCCGTTCTCGTCGACGATTTTGTAATGCCCGTGGTTGTTCTTCACCGCCTCCACGATCATCTCCTTGTGGCCGGCCGACTTGCCCGAAAACCAGCCGACCAGGCCGCCTACAACCAACGCCAGAATGATTGCCGCGACTATGCGCCCGATCTTTTCCACTTAGCCCTTCCCTTCTTCTTCTGTTCCTTATCCCTGATCTCTGCCAGGCGGGCCATCATCTCATCCCATGCCTCGCAGTGACACTCGAATCTTGAGCGCCAGTTCTCGACGATCCGGACCATCTCACTCCCGCATTTCCGGCAGCACTTGAGGCCCATTGTTATACCGTAGGAGCCGTCTCGACGGCGCACTCGCCCATCCCGTCTCCCGCCGGCACCAGGCTGAAGTTACTGAAGGAGTCACCGTAGCGGCTGGCCTTGAGCTCCGGCAGCGCCGTGGCAATGACCGCTCGGATCTCTGCGTCTGCCGGAGCGGTGCAGCGCTGCCGCAGGATCCGCTTCCACTGCTCGACCGATGCGGAAAAAACGAGCTCCGTCACGAGCGCGTTCCCAAGGTATCCCCGCGCGGCGCCCCTGGCCTGCTTGCGAGCCGTGAACTTGTCGACGCCGCGCCTCAGAAGCCACTTCTGAACCACGTCTACCGTATGCCCGTATGTTCTGCGCGCCATCGCTTTCGTATCTTCAATCAGACAGGAGAACGCACCACGAATCCGATTATCAGGGTCTTCAGGAATAGCGTCGGTCGATGCCAGAAACTCCTGCACGAGCGGATGATCGAGCCACGGCGATCCATCCTCGTCCACGTAGCGCGTGGACCGCTGCGAGATTCCGGTGCGGAATCCATGACGGACTTGTTCGTGGGAAAATCCGCGGCTCCCCGACAGGAAGAGGCTGATCCATTTTTCCTCATCCACTTCCGGTTCCGTAAGATGGGTAATCTCACTGATCCTCTCCAGAAACTCCGGGTGTTCTTTCTTTGGGTGAAGGATTTGAGGGCACAGTTTTCCGACATGCACCATCAGCACGCGCTTCAGCCAGTCTGCAGAAATACGCTGATCCCGGTTCTTGTAAAAACTTGTCCAGTAATCCCAATCGAGCAGCGCCCTCGCATTGAGAGTCACCCTGTGCGCGTCGATCAACTCATACCGCTCGACCCATACGCCCGGCCTGTTCAGATAACCGGTATAATCGACGTTGCAATTGAACTTTACCGTCACAGCTCCATGGCCGTAGACCGACAGGTGCTTGACCTCGAGGATGTGCTTGTGCAGCTCCTCGCTCGAGCGACCCTTGCCGAGCGAATCGTAGCAGACCCGGCAGCTGACCTCGCTCAGCCGCTCGATCGCCGTGCCCTTCATCTGGTTCGACGCCGGCGTCCCCATCTCCGAGGGGATCAGGACTTCATCCCCACCGTCCCAGACCAGCTTCGCCACGACCCCGTATTTCGCCACGCTCAGTACCCTCTCTTCTGGAACCCCTGCTGGATCTCGCGGATCTCCGCGTCTTCCAGTGTCTTGTCGCAGCTTTTACACAGCACGTACCATTTTTTGCTTGTCGTGGACCTGCGCTCGACCGTCTGATCCTTCCGGAGTCCGCGCCTGAGACAGATCAGACAGGTGCGCGTCATCAGACTTGAACGAGCTTCTTGTCCGCCTCTTCGGCATCCAGGGCCGCCAGCGCCGCCTTCCGAAGGAACTCCTTGATCTCTTTCGGCGCCTTCTCCGTGAACGACAGGACGAGCAGCCTCTTCTCGTCGAGCTCGAGGACCTTCGCCACCTTCTTCACGAGCTTGGCCGACGGCGGATTCACATTTCCAGAACACCAGCCCGAAATGTAGCCCTTATACGTGCCTACTTTCTTGGCGAGCTGATCGAGCGTAAAACCTTTCGCCAGCTTCGCCTCCTGGATCGCTTTGCCGAATGCATTCATTGCGCTGCTCCTAAATCAATTCTTCGTTCCCTCGAGAACAAACAGCGACAAGGATCGTTTAACGTCTACCCATACCGTATCGATCGGCCGGGTCGCGTCGATCGTGTGGAACAGGTCGCCGCGATGATCCGCCATCGAGAGGTAGGCTGCACGCACCTTTTTCTGGTATGAAATTCCTTTCGCTTCGATCCGGTCGGGCATGCCATGGGCGCGCGCGGCCAGCAGCTCCGGATCTCCATCCAAATAGATCACGAGATCCGGTTCCAGCAGCCTCAGCCAGTCTTCTGCAAAATTTAACACCCAGTTCGGACCGAACAGATCCACGCCCTGGTAGGCCGCCGAACTGTAGTAGTACCTGTCAAGCAGTACTATTTTACCGGACCTCAGCGCCGGCTCAACCTGGGTCTCAAGCAGCTGGATGCGGCTTGCGAAAAACAGCATGAGCTCCGTCTTCGGATGCAGGTTTGAGTTTTCCTTGTCCAAAAGGATCTCCCGGATCTTCTCGCCAATAGCTGTCCCGCCGGGCTCCCGGAGCCTGAGCACGCTCTGACCTTCCTTGCGCAAGAATTCCTCCGCTCGGTCGAGCTGCGTGGTCTTCCCGCAGTGATCGACCCCTTCGAATACAATGAACTTCGAGCGCTTTCTCATGGCTTCCTCTCTCTCCAATTTTTCCAGACAACCGCTATTTTTTCTTCTTGCCCTTGAACCCGAGCTTGTCCATGAGCGACTTCTTCTCGGGCTTCGGATCCGCAGGCTTCTGTTCAAGCCTGTGGGCATTCGGCATGTGACCAATACCCCCAACCACCGGCATGGGCCTGCCGAGCTCGAGACGCCGCTCGGGCGCGAGTTGATTCCACGCCTGGGCGCTCCTGTGGTCGAGCTCGACGCCGACCAAACTCACCGTTCCTGCCTCCCTCTGGATCTTGGACTGCTCAAGGAGCCGCCGGAACTCGTCCCGTTCCTTCGTGACTTTTGCAAGCGCGAGCAGCGGCTCGCGCAATCCTTCCGTGCCGACCGAGAAGGCCGTATGCATAAGATCCCGGCATTCTCCGCAGGCGAACTTCGCGACGCCGTTCATGACAACCGAAGTCCCCTTGATCTTGAGGTGGTCCTCCTCAGTCTGGACGATCCCGCAGATGTCACATTTCTGGCTGAACATGTTCGCCATGGCTCGTTTCCTCCCTGCAATATTTGGCCCCCGGGGGAGGTGGGGGCCAGGACCGCATTTCGAAATGCAGCCCTTTAAGTTCAAATTCAGTATCGCTTGCTCAAAAGCTCTGGAGCGCGATGCCGGCCATCGCGCAAGCCACGCCTGCTAAAATCGACTTGAGTGACGAAGCCGGCTGGGGCGCTCCGCCTCCAAGACCGTCAGTGATTCCAGGCAGGCCGCTCGCTGTTGGAGTGATTCCGGCTCCCAGGGCTCCCGCGCCACCGAATACTCCGGTGAGTCCCGGCGCCTCGGTGATCTCGCCTTTCCCGAAATTGAAAGGTACCAAGCACCCGCATTCGCAGGCCGCGCGCTCTTCAGACAGATTTTCTTTACAGAAGGCATAGTCATTATCGCAGTGCCTCCACTGCTGCCGACCCACCACGAATCTGACGCCCGGCCTGCAATGACTCTGGGCGCAGAGCTTCTTATCCCACCATTCGCCAGCCTTGGGGATGGCAAATTCTATAAGAGACGATGGGATCCCGTAGTTGTGATTGCTGCACCTTCCAGTAAACTGAGCAATGGACCCAGCGAGCTTTCCGAGACGGATCAATTCTCCTGAAGACTTATCGCGATACCAGCAGCCGACCTTCAAGTCCTTTTGATCCAACGATACGATCTCCATCTTCTTGAGCTCAATCATCTGGCTCCAGCTGTTCGAGACCTTGTCGATAAGGCTGTTCGCGACCTGGAACAGTTCGTTCGAGTCCTCTATGACGCTCTTCTTCTTCCGTATGACTTCCTTCTCCGTGATGTAAGCTCGGTCCAGAAGTATCTCGAGATCCTCTTCCTTGTCCGAACAGAGCGCCTGGAGATATTCCTCCCTGGACTTGAAAGGCAGCACTCCTGGCTTGACGTCGGCCTGGCCTTCCGGCGCAGTTCTCGTCGTCTTGCAAATAAGAATGATTGCGACCACACCTGCGATAACGAGGATGAGTCCTACTGCATAGATCAGCACCCATACTTGGTCGACGCTGCTCACGAACATCATAAAACCCCTCCTCTCACGTGTACTTCAAATCCCATTTCCCTGGATGCTCGACTACAAACTGGAGCAGCTTCGCTTCCATGCGCGCATCGGGTAAGGCACGGTGCCTCTCGCCTTCAAACGGAATTCCGAAAACGGACAATGCCCGGTTGACCGGGAAGGTCCGTGAAGGAATCCCGTGCTTGAGAGCCTCCCACCAGACCACCGATTTTAAGTCAAAGGCATGTCCGGAATGCGGATAGCGCAGGCCCAAACGCCTGTACTCGTCTCGCAGGACGATATGGTCGAAGTCCGACCAGCTCCAGAGGATATACGGCTTGAACTGTTCGCACCAACCCTCGAAAGCCCGGTGCATCTGGGCAAATGTCGGCTTGCCCTCGAGCATCTCTGGGGTGATGTGATGGATGTCGATCACGGCTGTGTCCATCGGCCGCCCGTCAATCAAGGCTTCATACTCATCCGTCATCTTTGCGCTCTCGTCGAGACGCACCGCGCCCAGCTCGACCGCTTTATGATCGGGATCCCCGGCTGTCTCCAGGTCAAGCACGATCACGCTGAACGGGAAATTCATCTGAGCTCCGTCACGGACTTCTGGAGTAAACCACGTTTTCCTGGCATCGTCAAGGGAAAAAGATGGGAAGATTTGAACAAAAAAGCCGGGTGGTAACCCGGCTTCAAGGGAGGAAACAGGTTCTAAAGCACTTTAAAGAGGAAGAGCGCCCCAACCACGGCCCCAACGCCGACCACACCGGCGCCGACTGCGACGACGGGCGACATGCCGAGAATCGTGCCGCCAGCGGCTGGCGGCTGAGGCAGGTTCTGCGGTGGAGCCATCGGCTGCGCCACGGTGCCTGGCGTCGGAGGCGCCGCGGCGACGGAGTTCTGTGTTGAAGGCGTCTGGGATTGCCCGGTCTTCTGAAGATTGAAGGTCCCGTCGGGGCCGTCATAGGTAAAAGTGAGCTGCTCGAGGATGTCGCGGCCGATCAGCATGTCGACCCCAGGCAGCGGATTGCCGACGCCAGCGATCTGGACGGGATCCACCGTGACGCCGAACTGCGTCAGGTTGAGCGCTGCGGCGTAGATCGGAGCCTCGGACGTGCCGCCCACGCCGCCGAGCTGCGTTGAACTGACCTGCTGGAGGCCCAGCTGCTGGGCAGCGGTCGTATTGATGCAGGAGATCGACGCGCCGCTATCGATCATCGCGGTGAAGGTCTGGGGAGCGCTGCCCTGGGCACCAGCGGCTGCAGCCGCGCTTGGGATCGAGACCGAAACCTGCAGGATCGCGCCGTTCACCGCCTGCTGATCCGCAGCGGACTGCGGCGTTCCTTGCTGAAAGGCCGGAGGTCCCTGGGCCAGCCTGACCTGACCAAGGAAGACATCCCGCTGATTCAAGCGGGGATAATGACGAGGACGTGTGGAGAGGGAAATCATGTTATTTGGTCGGCACCTGGTGGACTTTTTCCTGGGCCAGCGCCTGCTTGACCACGAAAGGCTGGGCTCCGAACATCTGGTAGCCCGCCGTCATCGCGGCCGAATCCGTGGGGAAGGCGCCCTTGATCGCTTTGTCCTTGATCAGCACCCATTGGCCTGAGTAGTTCTGGGCGATGAACTGCCTGTTCGCTTCGAACCACGCAAGGTCGTCTTGGACTGACATGTCAACCAGGCCCTCCGTCTCATCTAATTATATCGGACCCGGGATCGATCGCAAGCCCTTTATTCGAGTACTCCGAGCTCCCCCATATCCACGACCCAAGCGGCCAAGAGTGCCGGAAGACGTCTATCAAGCCAGGCGTGGACCGCGGACCAAGGGGCATGCAGCAGATCGCCCTGGAGACCCCGAGGCGACCATTCCTTTGGGCCCCTGAGATCCGGGATCACGTCGCCAGGGAAAGCGCCGAGCGCGATCGAGTCTTCGAAGGCCTTCAACGGATTGGCAGGCCCTCCTACCGTTTTCTTTCCCTGAAGCACTTCAAGCCAGAATTTCGCGTTCGCCGGATAGTGCGTCGGACCGTTTGGACCGACCATGTGCCATTTTAGGTAGGGAGCAAGCCGTGGAAGATACTTCTCGATCTCCTCGACGATCTGCCCACCGGCATCATCCATCCATCGATTGTTACCGGCCTGTCTGTCGATGGTTCCACTGATCGAGAAGTACGGTTCCTGATTGTTCCGCCTGGCGAAGTTGTAATCGATACCGTACTGCGCCTTGATCCGATACCGGACGCCGTTTTCGCGGTAGAAGCGCCATGGCGTCTCGAGCATCATTTGTGATGCACTTTCACATGCCCGAAGCCATGGCCGAATGAGCCTTTGCCGCGCCAGGGGCCGGCCAGGCGCTGACGGAGCGGCGGACAATCCTTCAGATATGCCGGACGCTCCGATACCTTCGAGAGGACCTGGAACACAAGCGCTCCCGCCATCGCGATCACAGCGGGATTCTTGCGCACGAACTCTTCGATCTCCGCCTGCGTGATCGGATCCGTCTTAAAATCTCTCATGTCGGATCTTCATTCGGCGGGAATAGATGATAACTCCCGTCCGCATAAGTGACGAAGGCACATTGACCTGTGTAGCAAACGTCGATGATCTGCTTCCTTTTGATCTCAGGCTTTTCTTCGCATGATTTTGCGAAGGCGGCCGCAGCCGCCTTCAGTTCATGCGGCAGCGCGAGCGCCGGTATCAGCGCCAGGAAGCGGCGGCGGTTCATCTTGTATGGCTCGCGCCACCAAGGACGCCGGCCGGGCCCATGACGCAACGGCCTTTCACCACGTCATCCGTCGTGCAAGGACGCTGATTCCGAGCCTGGAATTCATTCCACCCAGCCCAGCCTGAGTTCGACACGCCGGCGCCTGGGAAAATGCCTGGAAAGCCGCCTCCGCCTGGACCGCTCGCGGGACCAGGGCTTCCTTGGATCACCTGCCCCAGGAAATCGAAGCCGCCGAACATGGGCATATACAACTCCACCTACTTAAGTGACCGGCCCGACAAGATTTCCCTGCGAATCCTTGACCTGCGCAAAACCATCGGTTGGCAACGCCGTCGCTCCGTGCTTTACCGCTGCGGCGGCCGCGGCTGCAAATGCTTCATTCACAGTGCTGTAAGGCCCGACGCGGCCACTATTGAGGATCACGCCATCCGGACTCACCACGCCCCATTCACCGTAGTACGGCGGGATCGCCAAGCCGACCAACGGCACGCCGGCGCCCCAGGACGAAGGACCAAGAACTAGCGGCACCTGGCCGAGCCATGGACCTGGAGATGAATGAGACGAAAACATGCTACCTGAATATACCCAAAAACATCCGATCGGTGAAGTCCCCGAGATCATTTCCGTTCTGGAGCGCAGAGCTGAAGTCCGTATCAAAGTCGCTCCGGCGTCCTTGCGCAAGATCCGTGATGTACTGACCTGTAATCTTGACGTGCAGATCGAACAGCTCGACAAATCCAGCTGGATCCCTCGGGAAGAGACCAGACTGCGCGGCGACGTTCCGGCCGAGCGCATCGGCGGCTGCGCCAATGCAGGCATCATTGTTTTTAACTGCGCAGTCAATCAGCAGCTTGGCCAGTGCGGTGTGCTCCGCGATGAGCAGCCCTTCGGCCCAGCTGCCGGTGATCCGCTGCCAGTCCAATACACCCTGCCAGAGTTCCTTGAGCGCGGCTAGCGCGCCCGCGCTGTCTCCGGCCAGCGTTGCCTCAAGGTAGGCCCGCGTGTTCATGATGTGATGCTTCCACCAGGCGCGGCCGGCGCCGGGCGGCGCATGTGCATACGCTCCCGGCTGCGCGAGCGTCGCTTTACCAAGGAAGGCAGGCTCGAACAACGTTCACCTCGCCCTAATTGAAGGCGGGCTGCTCAGAGCTCTTGCAGATAATCTCGGGCCAGCCCGGAGGCACATACGGCGGGGCCGTGTTCGGCGGAATGAACGGAGGAAGCGGAGTTGGCACAAACGGCGTGGGAAACGGTCCGTAGATATACGGCTGCGGCGGATTTAAGCGCAGCTGCAGGATCTGCCCCTGGAGATCCGCGATCAGGCGCTCTGCCTCGACCAGGCGCTTCTCGAGCTTCTGGATCTTGGTCATAGACTAGTCTTCCTCGTCTATCTACCCTATGATACCTAAATTCGCCTTAAAAAGAAAACAGCCCGGACATTTCTATCCGGGCTGTTTCCCCACCAACGTTGGAGATCAGGCTTCGAGTTCGACTTCCCAATAGGCTCGCCCGAGAAACTGCTCCCAGCTCTCGTGCCTGGCCTTGGGATGAACCTGGGCGAGCGTCTTCCAACTCGGCTTCTTGGGTGTTTTGCGAGGCGGCATCCCGGCTTCCGCCGGCGTCTTGTCCGCTTTCCGCTTGTTGCAAGCCACACAGGCGAGCAGGCAGTTTTCCCAGGTCGAGGTCCCGCCGCGGCTGCGCGGCAGCACGTGATCGATCGTCAGCTCCTCGGGGCCAGGCTGACTGCCGCAGTACTGGCAGGTGTAGCGGTCGCGCTTGAAGATGTTCTTCCGGGAGAACACCACCGAGCGCTCCCCGCGGCCCTCGTAGGCGCTAAGCACGATCACTTCAGGCGGAAGGATCGCGAGATGCTGGGAGCGGATCCGGCCTCCCGCGACTACCTTCTTTGCCTTGGACACCTCGTTCCAGGACAGGAGGTCGTGGCGCTCGAAGGTCGCCGGGTCGATCACGAAGGCCGACCCCTTGGCCACCAAGCCGATCGCGTCCTTCACCGAGGCCGTCTGGATCGGGTCCCAGCGGTTATTGAGGACGAGGCACGCACGATCGAACTGCTTGAGCGCTTCCACGGCATCCTCCTTGTTGTTTCCGGTTGGGCTGGAACGATTGTACTCCAAAATTGGTACCCCGTCCAGGAGGCGCGCCTGGCCTTGCGGCTTCGGAAACCGCCGTGCGTCTGCTACACCAACGGGGCATGGAACCTCCACCAGGAGTCGCACCTGGACCCGCTCGTTCGAACCGAGCGATGCATCTGCTACACCATGGAGGCCTATGATGGTGTCCCGGGAGGGAAGTCGAACCCTCTCCTTCACCTTCGCACGATGACGTGCATCCATTACACTACCGGGACATGACCGGATCAAGTCAGGCAGCCAGGGGACACTGGAGCACGGTCTTGCTCTCGCCTGCCTGGATCACTTTCTTGCTCTTATCCTTGGATTCAAGTACCCAAAGGATCAGCTTCATCCGCTGGGTGAACTGTTCCACCGTCAGATCGCCTTTCATCTGATTGCAGCGGTGGCAGGCGGGCACCAGGTTCGCTCCACGCTGTCCGCCTTTCGAGCGCGGGATCTTATGGTCCACGCTCTCTGCCACTCCCCCGCAATAGTAGCAGGGCTGTCCGGGGAACAGGTACTCGTGTTCCTTCTTTCCGAACGGACGGCCTGCAGGCGCCGGCGCGGCAGCTACCGCCGGCGCAGGCGGCTCTGGGATCACGTGTGCAGCCGCTCGTATGAACGGCATGATTCGTTCTTCACTCGAGTCGGACACCTGAACACCTCCTTTCAAATATGGAGTCCCCGCCCGGAGTCGCACCGGGCCTTGCTCTTTAGGAGAGAGCCGGGCATCTACTACCCTACGGGGACATGAATATTTTCGAGCGTCTGCTGACCTCGGTTTAGCCCCCGAACTCGCCTGCTGGGCGCTTTAGCCGGCACTTCGAGCCCACGCTCATTTTATGGCGCCTCTCGCCTGGCGGCGGCAGGTCTGACACAAACGTTGGAAGCCTTGCGCTTCCCCGGCCCGGCCATGATCACCTCCAAAAGGCACGTGGTCGGATAGCGGACCTCCGGCCGAAGCCAGCAGCCCTGCCACTCCTTCGCTCCCCGAGGTGGTTTGGGAGCCTGGAGGCTTACTCGGATCCCTTGGCGCCGTCGTCGCATGGATTTTCACCGACAGACCAGACGCTCGAAATTTTGGTCGAGGCGACACGACTTGAACGTGCACGGTCCTGCTCCCAAAGCAGGTGGGCTGCCAATTACCCTACGCCTCGAAATGGTAGGCCATCCAGGTGTCGATCCTGGGTCGTGCGCTTATAAAGCGCAAGCTCTACCGTTGAGCTAATGGCCCATGAATAAAAGATTGGTCGGGCTGGCGTGGGTCGAACACGCGATCTCCTCGTCCCGAACGAGGCGGATTAACCACTATCCTATAGCCCGATGAAGATTGGTGCGGGCGAGAGGATTTGCGCCTCCACGAGTGTTTAGCCCACTGGCTCCTCGGGCCAGCGCGTCTGCTAGTTCCGCCACGCCCGCATGACTTTGGTGCCCCGCGAAGGAGTCGAGCCCTCGTCTTCCCGGTGTAGGCGGGAGATTCTGCCGTTGAACTAGCGGGGCAAGAAATTTGGTGCACGAGAGAGGAGTTGAACCTCTACGGTTTCCCACTACGGTCTGAACGTAGCGCGTCTGACAGTTCCGCCACTCGTGCAAATGTTTTGGTGAGCAAGGAGGGAGTCGCACCCTAACGCCTTTCGGCACCTCGCTTTAAGGGAGGCGCGTCTGCTGTTCCGCCACTCGCTCGTGGTTGCCCCGAGAGGAGTTGCACCTCCATGCTTTCGCGGCGGGATTTGAATCCGCTGTGTCTGCTGTTCCACCACGGGGCAATGAAGATTGGTGCGCTCGGAGGGACTTGCACCCTCAAAAACCCGGTTAAGGGCCGGGGGCTGTGCTACTACAGCTTCGAGCGCCTATAATTTCTCATAGTTTTTGCATGCGCCGCCTTACATAAACGGCAACGACAATTTCTTTGATACCTTGCGTCTACCCCGTGATCTGGAACGGGGCGCGGATTTCTCTTCCCATATTTCCCTTCTCTCCATCTTCTCTGATATTCACGCCAAGCCATCTGACAAGGCTCGCATGCTGGTGGCCCGCAATATCGATATCCTCCAGCAGTTCCATGTTCTCCCCGATGATAAGTCCATCCATTTTCTTCTAGGGTTTTCTTGAGATGGCAATCTCCGCAAAGAAGCTGACACTTTTTAACTTCCCTCCAAAACTTTTCCTCCGAAGAAGATCCTCTCTTAGCGATCGCGAACGTTCTGGATTTTGGATCCATATGATCAAATTGCAAACCCTTCTTAGAGCCGCATCTAACGCATTCTCCACCTAAGAGCAAAATAGCTTTCCTTCTTCGGACACGATATCTCTTGAGCATGTATTTGCGCATGTACGTGTTATAGGACTGCCGACTTGACCTAATTCCCATAACAATAGTTTAAGACAATACTGATCTACTATCAATATATACATGGTGCGCTCGGCTGGAATTGAACCAGCTTCTTCCGATTAAAAGTCGGATCGTGAGCCAATCACCTACGAGCGCGAATGTTGGTAGTCTGCCCGGGTGCTGCCCCCGGTCCTCCACTTTGAAGGAGTGGCGACGTAGCTGTCTGTCTCGCAGACCATGGTGCCCTCTACGGGATTCGAACCCGTGTTTCCGGCTCGAGAGGCCAGAGTCCTAGGCCACTAGACGAAGAGGGCATGGAACCCCTGCTCGGAGTCGCACCGAGACCCGCGAGGTAGAAACTCGCGATGCATCTGCTACACCACGGGGGCATGAAAGTTGGTTGTGGGAGCAGGAGTCGAACCTGCGAGGCTCTTGTTAGGAGCGTCTGATTAACAGTCAGATACGACCAACCGTCAGTCGTCTTCCCACAATGGAGCTGATGGCCGGTACCGCCCCGGCGTCTCCGCATTACGAATGCGGCGTTCTACTATTGAACCACACCAGCGAATCTTGGAGCACCGTCCGAGAATCGAACTCGGTCATAACCACTTTGCAGGTGGCTTCGTTCCCACTTCGTCAACGGTGCAGGATCGCGGGTCCGAGGCCGTCGTGCTGAGCACGCTATCCTGACCTGGTCGCGCGATAAAAATTGGCGGAAGACGTGGGAGTCGGACCCACCGCCCGTCTTAGGGGCCCGTGTTTAGCAAACACGTCTGACTAACCGATATTCAGCTGTCTTCCATGGCGGAGGCGACAGGAGTCGGACCTGCACGCCGGTTAAAGCGGCTCACTTCCAATGAGCTGGGCCTGCCTATGCCCAACGCCTCCGAATGATTTTGGCGGAAGAGGCGTGACTTGCACACGCGCCCCGTTTCCGGGTCCACCGTTTTCAGGACGGGGTGGCACGCTCGCTGCCTTCTCTTCCATGGCGGAGGGCTGAAGTCTTGATCTCCACACCCGGGTTTTCCGGATGCCATCCGCTTTCGAGGCGGCGGCGGGTTCCCACCCGCTTAACCCTCCAGATGACGCGAAGAAGGTTTGGACGGCTCCATGTCTTGGAGTACCGGATCAACACATCTTCGCGTCTGCATCTTGGTCCCGGAGGCCGGAGTCGAGCCGGCGACTTTCCCTTATGAGAGGAACGTGATTCCGTTTCACCACACCGGGGAATTTTGGAGCCGCTCCAGAGACGTGCGCTCTGCTCTCCTCATTACAAGTGAGGTACGTCGCTATCTACGCTTGAGCGGCATGGAGCCAACGGCGCGAATCGAACGCGCGCTTCATGTTTCTGGAGCCCATGGGCGGAATCGAACCGCCGCTTGATCCTTACCAAGGATCCGGTCTACCACTAACCTACACGGGCATATCGCTGTTTCCTGCCACGACCACGATTCAATCCTCCGAACGTAGTCGTCAACGAATGACAATTCGGGCAAAGTAGCCTTAAGTTTTCAGGCCTATGATTCTGAGGATCGCCGTTAGCGTGATCAACTTGGACGGGAACCTTCTTAGTGACCGGGTTCTTCTTATCCCAACCGCACAATTCACACTTCTCACCCCGCATCTGAATTAGCCATTTCTTGACGTAAGGATTAACGTGATGCCAGGAACCGCCCGAGACACTACCAGTAAGCCAGTTTCTAATAAACGTCGAATACCGACGTTCATTAGTACAAGACTGAGAGCAGCATCTCCGCTGAGCCGTAGTCAGATCTTTACTGCAGACTTCACACTTTCGATCCACTTTTCTTGAGTGGTTATTTGTTCGAGCAGCGCAACTCCTGCTGCAAAACTTGTGTCTCCGTTTCTCAAATGGAATCTGAATAGAACAACCGGCGCATCGGAGAGGTCCATGCCGGCGCACGGCATCTTCATGTCGGTTCTTGATGAACTGCTGGATTCGATCGGCCGTCTTCCAATATCCGAGTCGTCCGGCCTCTGAATGACTCATTCCCATGTAACCTCTCCTCTAGTTTCCTAAAGGATTGTACTTCATCATATCGCACAGGGAAGTGCTATCGCCAATCCCACGTACAGAGCCGCTATACTACGCCGGCGAATGAAGATTGGTGGGCACGGCGTGAATCGAACACGCGACTCCTCGATGTCACCGAGGCGAGTTACCTCTACACCACGCGCCCTGGTCGGGGATGCCGGATGTGCGCCGGCCTACTCCAGCACCCCAAGCTGGCGGCACGCTCTCTTGCCCTATCCCCGATGAACATTTGGGGTGACTGACGGGACTCGCACCCGCTAAGCTCCGGGTCACAGCCGGAGGACTCGTCTCTTTGTCTTCAGCCACCGTATCGGAATAAATTTGGTCGGCGCAGATGGTTCCGCCCCATCTTCTTTCGGTTATCAACCGAATGCTCTAGCTACTGAGCTATGCGCCGTGGAGGGGAAGACGGGGATCGAACCCGCGATCTTCTCGTTGGCAACGAGACGTGATACCCCTTCACCACTTCCCCATATGAATTTTGGTTGCCCGGGAAGGATTCAAACCTTCAGCCATCCGTTTCAAAGACGGAGCTCCGATATCAGTACAGAGTGCCGGGCAGTGGTGGGCATTGGAGGAGTTGAGCCTCTCGTCCTTAACCGCCACGCTTATTTTTGGACAACGGTTTTACAGACCGCCGCGTGGACCAATGCCCGTGATGATTTTGGTGGACCGTGCGGGATCTGCCCCCGCCTAGACCTGCTTGCAAAACAGGTGAGACCCTATTGCCTCCCACGGCCCATGAAGATTGGTGGAGCCAGGCGGCTATGCTCCGCCTTCTGCCGATTGCGAACCGGCTGCTCTACTGATTGAGCTATGGCCCCAGAAGATTGGTAGCGGAGGTCAGAATCGGACTGACCGCGCCGTGGTTATGAGCCACGGTAACCCGCCAGGGTTCTCTCCGCGTCGATAGATGGATATTTGGTGGAGACGGGCGGTTACGATCCGCCGATTCAAGCGTGCCACGCTTGTATGATACCAATTTCATCACGTCCCCTGGTGCCGCCCCTCGGTACTGCCCCGAGACCTCCTGCTCTTCAGACAGGCGCGCTACTGTCTACGCCAGAGCGGCAAGCAATTCTTCAACACGAAGCACGATCCCGAGCGCATAAGCCCATCTGCGAAAATCCTTGAAGCGTGCTTCGCCGGCATCGATGAGCGGTTCGCCCGATTCCAATCCATGAGCTTTGATCGTGCTTCCGTATTCCACGAGCGCGTCCTGCATCGCTTGATCCATTCAGCACCTCCTCCTATGAATCAAGCGGAGGAGCGGACTTGGACGTGACAGAATGTTGGTTCCCACACTAGGATTCGGACCTAGATTACCTGGGCCAGAACCAGGCGTCCTACCAAGTTAGACGATGTGGGAATGGCAGCGCCGATGGGACTCGCACCCACTAAAATATTCCTCCTTGACAGGGAGGCGGCTCGACTCTTTGCCTTCGGCGCTAGATGAATTTTTGGCAGGCCGGCGAGGACTTGCACCCCGAACCGCGAGTTTGGAGCTCGCTGTGATACTGCTTTCACCACCGACCTATGGAGCGGCCAGCGGGACTTGCACCCGCGTCTCAAGCTTGGGAAGCTCGCGCACTGCTGCTTGTGCTACGGCCGCGTGGACCGCCTGACCGGAATTGCGCCGGCATCACGAGTTTGGAAAACTCGCGCTCTTCTTCTTGAGCTACAGGCGGACGGACTTGAAGATTTGGTTTACCTTGAGTATGATGATGGTCGGGGAGACCCATCCTTCCCGGACGGGCCTCCCCTTCCGATCTTTTCTTCGTTCCAGCCTGTTTTTCAACGGGGCGCGTTAGCGCGCGCCCCAGCTTCCTGGCTCAGTGGCCCGGCCATGGCCGATGGCTTCCTGAGTCCTTCGTTCACGCCTACCGATCCTCACGGATCGGTAGGTCCAACAAAAAAACCCGCGTCCGGTCTCCCGGGCGCGGGTCTTTCGGTTTCAGGCTCTTTTTTACTTCATCCCACCGATCCCCGCGCCCTTCGTCTGTTCGATGGTTCGATTCCAGGGCTTCGTCGCGACTGGATATGAACCTGCAAACAGCGACAAGGAGCCCGCATGGAGTATCACTCCTAGCGGTCGCCTTGTATCTTGGACGCAGGGTCTTAACATCACGGAAGGTTCGTCTCCTTCGTTCGGCGGTCTTCTTACATCAACAACCTACCCGCCGAAAGGTTCGCTGTCAAGCGGAATTTCGAAGATCCACGAATCCAAGCAACTTCGTCGGCTGCGTGTGGAACCCGCAGCGCTCCACGCCTGCATACGTCCAGGAATGCAGCACGCTCGGCGTGACGTTGCCATCGCTGTCAATGGTGTGGCCTCGGCCGTCCTGCCACAGCGCACCCGTCTCACCGCAGTCCGGGCATCGAAACATCAGAAGCCAGCCGTGGGTGTCTATCCGCAGATCGATCCACGCCCATTCTCCTTTTTCGATCAGGTATATGCGGTCTTCGGAAATCTTGAAGTCGACCGCCTGGGCCGCCAGCTTGAATTCATAGGCACCGGTTGTCGGCATGGCTCAGCTCACTTCAAAGGATCCGCATAAATTCCAGGAGTGCTGTCGGGGATTACGATAGCTCCAACGGTCTTGGTATAGAACGCTTCGGGTCCTACGCCTCCCAGGATGCCATAGACGTAGCCAAGCTCTCGAAGACCGTGAAGACCGGACAATAGCAAAGCTTTTCCGATGCCGCGCCGGCGATATTGCGCAGCGACGCCCGTAGGCCCTAAGAATCCTTTGGCGGTGCACTCGTAAGCGAAGAAGCCGCAGATCATTCCAGTTCCAGTTCCCTTATCGAGCGCGACGAACAATGTCGACGGCCTGTTTGAATAAGCAACGGAGACCTCATCGGCCCAGGCAATGCTGAAATATGACAGGATGAACTGACGCACCGTCGTCTGCTCAAATGGAAGCGCACGCCTGATCACGATCCCGTCTACATGCGGCACCGGCGGCAGCTTCAGGAGATTTACGAGCATGTCCACGACGTCTTACTCCACCCTAATCGACCCCAGGTGTCCGCCGCTCTTGGCGGCCATGCCGGCCAGCATCCACGCGAGGTAATCGGCCAGGACGCCTTTCTGCTCAAGTTCCACCCGATGAGGCTTCAATATTTCTAGGATCTTCTTCTTCCCTTCGCTCACGTCCAGCTTGCCTGACGAGATGCTGTTCATGATCGGTTCGATCTTCCTGATCACCTCGTCCGACAGGAGATCCTGGAGCCGGACGTTCCGCATGCTGCCGTTGCCCATACGTGGCATTTTTTCCTCGTCCTTCGGTTTTTAGGCGCTTTTCACGGTCTTGACTATCCTCACCTTATTGAAGCCTTGCTGTCTCAATAGTCGAGAATACCGCCTAGCGTCTGAATAGTTCTCGGCACCCCATGCCAGGGCATTCAGTCTGATCCAATAAAGTACCGCATATGGATGTCGGCTAGATCTAACTTTGTAGCTCATCTTTCTGTCCCCTGACAATCTAATCCGTAGCCCCTTCCCGGCGGTACTTGCACTTCGAACACACCACGATGTTTAGACCGTTCTCCCAGCTCCTGCGATCCTCCTCGAAGACGATCGCATAATCATGTTCGCAGGCCGGCTCGTCGGCCAGGCGGAAGGTCCCGCCGTGCGCCTGGATGCCGCCGGTCTCGTGGACATAGGAAATGTCCCAGCACGCTTCACCTTTTGGGCCGCAGTAGCATCCACGAGGGTTTTCGAGCATCCCCAATCTATCGTCGTTCATCACGACAAACGAACCCGGGAAGAACGCATGATTGTCGTTCAGACGATAGTGATCGCAGGAGTCGCAACGGTAATAATGGAATCTACCGTCCAGCGGCTCTTTGTGGCAATGGATGAGGCCGAGTCCGCAGTTCGCGCAGGGCCTCGGCCATTTGACGACGCTCGATACCTGGCAGCATTGACTGTCGCAGCGTTCGCTCATCGTCTCTCAGTCCTTTAGTGACCTACTAATATCTACTAACTTGTGACAGATTAGTAGATCACTTCCACAATCTTACCTGAGATCGACGAAACCGAGAAGCTTCGTCGGCTGCGTATGGAATCCACACCGCTCAACAGGCGGATCTCCATCGGTCATTTTATGCCAGACACTCGGAGTCACGTTTCCTTGAGCGTCGATCGTATGATTGTTCTTTACATTCGGAAACCATAAGGTCGCTGGCAGCTTGCAGTCCGGATCACAGATCAATAGGATGTACCGGCGTTTAGGCTCCTCGTCTGCGCCGCGGTCGTGCCAAGCCCATTCCCCCGATTGAATACTGTTCTCGTCCGCGACGACACCGTTCACGGAGGCTGTCGCAAGCTTGAACTCGTAGGCCCCGCTTGTCGGCATAGCCTTCTTCCTCCGTGATCATGAGCACCTCGCACGGGTAGTGCTCGTGATAGGTCAGGCACCTAAAGCAAAAATGTTTCATAGTACCGTCACCTTGACTTCGACCTGGACGTACGTTGCCGCTCCAGCATGCACGCCCGGATCGCATTTTTCTGGACTCGGGTCCACTTCTTCATCGACGTCGTAAAGCCGAGCTTCCGCGCGCAAGCCTTGAAAGGCTTCTGGATCCTCGCAACGGCCTTCTTCTGCGCGGGAGTCAAAGTATATTTTGCCATCACCGACCCCTCTTTTTATGAGTCCTCATCGGCAGCCAGTCCTTGGGGCCTGGATGCTCGATGCCATGCTCCCTGAAATGGCGCCGGCGTTCCTCGTCTTTCACTGATATTCTCGTGATCGGAAGATCCAACCTCAGAAGCTCCGTCAGCTGCCATTTGCGGCCTTTGATGCTGACCCAGATCGGCGAGAAATTGCCGATGATCTGGACGTCGCCGACCCTCCTTAGGACGACTCCGGTCTCGCGGTCCCGGATCTCGACCGAGATGCGGCCGTGATACTCGCCCGTGTCGTACCACAGGATATCATTGCCCGTCCTGACATCGTATCTCGTTCCCTCGTCTCAGGGGTTCCACTGGATTTCCATGCTTGTCTCTATAGAAACCGAAGCTTGTCATCGCCGCCGACGATGACCTGCTCTCTTCCGAATTCTCCCGCCGTTTCACGAAGGATATGGCCGTTCGGCACATATCGTCGATCGCGGAATCCGGCGTCATGATAATTACGAGCCATCCAGAACTCATGGCCGTGCTGACTCCTGGCAATGCCCGGCTTATCAAGAAGCTTCATGTTTTTGTCGATGAATCTGTTCGAGTCCCGTACCGCCTTATCAACCGCCTCTTGCGCAAAATCTGAGATGGTGTACCTTCCGAAAAGAGGATTCCCAGACTGGTCGTCTCCGCTCAGAATTGACGCCTCGAGGTAGGCATCGACGAACTCCGGCCATACAGGCATCCCGGGAATGTAGCCACTGGGACTCCAGTCCTTAGGACCTTTTTTCCATTTAGGCATGATCTTAATATTCGTCCGGAAGAAGGATCGTGGTCACTTCATGACCTGGATCAGTGATGATCCAGATTTTCTTTCCATTCTTGAGCACGTAAGCGCTCAAGATCATGTCTTTCGTACTTATGGCCCGATCATTCTTAGCCTTGTCCTCCGGCGGAGCATCCCCCCAGTCCCCGCTGAAATGCCGATCCAGATACTCCTTTGGATTTTCGGCATCTGCAAAGGCGTCCTTGGCGCCGCTCGTCATCACGATTTCAGGACTTCCGAACTTCGGCTTCTTGACGCCGGCAGGTCCAAAGGAACCGAGATGCTTGTCTAGGAATACCATCTGGACGCCGGCGTTGATCGAGTCCCACGAAGCGCCCGTCCAGCCACGCGCACGCAGGATGCTGATCACCCGATCCCAGTTCGCATGATCCTCTTCCGATGAATAAGGCTCGTGGACCCATGCGAATTCCGTGAGGACGAGCACCACGTCTGGATTCGGATCGGTCCAGCCAAGTTTCCTTCCGCTCTCGAGGTACGAGGAGCGTATGGCTCTTTCGACATATGTCGGATCCACCGGACGTCCGTAGACGCTGACAAACGCCTGGCGCACGGCGTCCTCGAGGAGATCCGCTTTCAGCTCCGGAGTGCCGGTAGCACCCATGCTAGCACCACCGCGGCCGGCCATATGCCACGTCGCGACATGCTTGAGCGCGAATACTTTGTCAGAGAGGCTTAGGCCAGATTCACGGATGCTCTGCGCAGCGGCGTCCCATTTGCGCAGCGAGATCGTGTTCAGGTGCTTGTCGCCGCGCTCCAAGGCCTTGCGGATCTTTTCGGGCGACACTGGGACTAGTTCCTTGAGGCGATCGATACCGATCTTTCTAGAGAGCTGATCATATTTCTTGGCGTGCTCGACTTCGCCAGGATCCATCGAAGAATTCTCCGGCTTCGGAACATAAGCAGCCTGCTTGACGACTGCCTGGATGGCCTCGTCCTGATACTGCTCGAAGTCCCTCATCATCTGCTCGGCGGCTTCCCGGACATCCTTGCCGCTATACCTGCCTTTGGCGAAAGGCATCTTCTCGATCGCCGTGGCAATGTGAGCGGCCAGGGCGATCGCTTCTCCAAGGTGATGCTCTTTCGTCAGGGTATCTCCGGCCTCGATCCACTTGTCGTACATCCCGTGCAGGTCGTTGTAGAAAGATTCCTCGTTGTTGACCCAGTCCATGATGGGATCAATAGGCATGATCCACTGATTTTACTGAACAAGGCTCGCAAGAACAACGCTCTCTTCGATCCGCACGGTCATCCCCACTTCCCAGTCGCTGCGCCTTGGGAGACTTACGCGGATCCTTTGCTCGTCGGCTTCGATCAACGTGTAGATCGTCCTTGGGAAAAGGAAGTCTGCATGGGATACCCTTGGCATTTCCATTTTGGAGAGTATCCGATACGTCTTCTGCATCCCCGCGCCCCGTTACCCGCCTGCCGAATCACCCGCCGACCGTCGCATCCGGTATCTCGATGTCGATGATCTTCCGGACGAGAGTGTCCTTTTTCCAGTCGTCCGGATGCGGATCCGCGTAGATCCCGACCGCCCAGGCCCTCAGATGGCCTTTTTCATCGACACCCATCGTGACGGATGCAATCAACAAATCGTCGAACCTCGTCATCGCGCTGTCCAGGCTGAGCTGCCGGAGCTCAGGCAGACGATTAAGCCGCGCTTTGCCGACCCTCTCCTTGATCCACCATTCGAAAAGGCCCTTCACCTTCTCGTAGAACCATTCGATGCCGATCGGCTGCTGGCCTATGGTGGTCAACTTCGAACGGATGATGATCTGGTAGGACACGCCGATGAGGAGTGCGCGGAGCATCACGTTCTTGATGTCCTTCACGGTGTCGATATAGTTCCCGAGATCGTAGAGAAGTATGGCGCCGGCGACATTGAGGAGTCCGAACATCAGGGCCTGGGGAAGAAAAGTCCGAGGCGGCCTTCCCTTCCAGCGGTCGATGATGTCGAGCGACGTGCCCATGAACGCAAGGATGGACGCGAGTGCATAGGGCATCCAAGGAGAAGGTTCCGTCTGCACGGCTAACGCAGGCCCAGCTTCTCGCGCTGCGCGCGCTCCCTGGCCTGCTTGAAGACCCTGTCGACGTCCGGCGCCGGAGCGGGCGCCGCCGAGGGCTTCACGAAGAGCCTGAGCGGCGCGAGGGACGCCGTGGCAGGCTTTGCTTCAGGGGCCGCCATCTCCACGAGAGCATCAAGAGCGTAGGCATCGCCGACCTGCTTCACCATGCCTTTGGAAATCAGGCTGCTGAGAGCCTCCTGGGTCTCTCCAAGGCGAAGAAGGAGATCCGACGCGATCGCCGGAATCGTGCTTTGCCGGACCGACGTGAGAAGCGACAGGATGCCGTATTCCGCCTGTGTGAATGATTCCGACATCTTCGACCTCCCTGCCTAATAATGCCACATGATCCGTCAATCCGCTTCGATTTTTCCGAGGAAGATTTTTTCGGAAAGTTCGGCGTTCCCGCTGTCGCGGACAAGCTTCTGGATGCGCGCGAGCACTGATGAGACAGCTTCGAAACGATAACGACGGATCATTTCGCAGATTTCAGCACGCTGCGCACGGCCCCAGCACGCGCCCGTCAGCATCTCGATGTCGGCAGCCAGCTTTTCCGTCAAACTCTTATCCATGTGGAGCCGCCTTGCTCACATCGCCCCCGGAATCCTCGGCTTCCTCCGCGGCGCGCTCCAGAACCTTCTTCATCGATTCGTGTCTGTACATCCTGAGGATTCCGCAAAGATTTTTGTACTGGGCTGTATCCAATTTCAAACCTAAGGCATGCTCGATCCGGAGAGCGACGTCGTCGGTCCGCCAAGACGGATCATGTTTGTGATCCATGATGAGAGAGGCCGAGAGGCAGCCCTCTCGGCCTCAATCTTAAAATCATGGTCCGACTGTATTCTGCTGGAGCGTCACGGCGGTCTGTGCGAGGAGTTTGCCGTGCACGATGGCGCCGGTCTGGACGGCGATATTGGTCTGATCGAGGACGTTACCCTGGAAGATCACGCCAGTTCCGATCGTCGTGGCGCCGGCCACCGCCCAGATGATGTTCTTCGCCTGTGCGCCGCCGGTGAGCTGGATGTTGACACCGTTCCCGATTGTCAGGGTTCCGGCGACCTGGATGATCCAGGTGTCGTTCGGGCCGCCGTTAAAGGTGATCCCCGACAGGACCGAAAGGTTGCTCGTGAACTGGTAGGTGCCTGGAGCGAGCGTGAGACCGCCGATACTTCCGCCCGCCAGGTTGACCACATCCGGCGACCGGCCCTGCGCATCCGTGTACGCCGCCTGCATGTCGAGCACCGCCTGGGTCAGCTTGGCGGGGGTTGGAGGCGTGTAGTTGGCTGCGTAGACCTTCCCGGTCACCTGCGCGGACGTGGAGAACTGCCCGGATCCGTCGAGCACGAGCGCGAAGCCGGTGATCGCCGCATCCGTGATCGGACTGACGCCCATATCTCCGATCACGGAGGAGGTCGGCACGTTCGTGATCCCCGACTTCGTCAGGATCTCGAAGAGGCCCGCCGTCGCAAGATTGACCGCCGCGGGGCCTCTCGGAGTGACCGGAACGGGTCCAAGGCCACCGCCTGGTCCCGGAGTGACCACGGGATTCGTGACCACGCCTACCGCGCCTGCAGTACCCGGTATGCCGCCACCGCCGCCTGGAAAGATTCCAGCCGCGGGACCGGCCCAAGGGCTTGGTAAACTCGGAACACAAGGACCGCAGGGGCCGGTGTTTTCGCTTGCCATACTCTCGCTCCTCCAGGCAGATAGACTGACTTATCAGCCGGAGAGGGGGAGGAGAAAAGAGGAGCGGTTCTCCGGAAACCGATCTAATCGTACGCCCCGGGCCCGATAAAATCAAGTCTCTCTTTATCCAACTGCTTCTCCGTCTCAATCAGGCTACCGCGGCCGATCTTGATGACGTTGCCGCGCCATTCAAGCTTCCGACTGAACAGAGGCACAAACCACAGCAGTCCCTTGGCCACAGAAAGCGCCAGTTCAAGCGGCGGGTACAGGAATATGTTCCGCTTCACTCCCGCACAGCGTTCCGCCCAGGCATCGAGCAGGGATACGATTCCAAGCGTAATCCCAGCAACAATCAGGGATGCCGGCGTTCTCAGGACCGCCAAACCGACGAGCGCAAGGAACACCGGATTGATCAAGGCTTCCAGGAGATAAGCCGGCAAGTTCATGTTCCGGCGCAAGCGCGCCCATCTCAAATGACGAGCCGCAAAGTCAGTAATCGTCCGACGGCCTAAAATATTGTCGACCAGCAGGTTCGAAGCCACCACAGGCCGGCCAAATCGCACCAGCTGCTCGGCCATCACCTGGTCCTCCGCCAAGTAGCGCGATAACATCCCGAAGCCGCCGATCAACGCAAGGTCGCTCCGCGACAGCAGCATCGACTTCCCCAAGGCCCCAGGAAGCCGTGTGAGCCTCAGGATCGCGCAGGCGCCTCCAAAGACGAAGGTATTGAGCTGCAGCTCTTCCAGCGCGCCGCCAAGGCCCTTGCCGCCCGTTCCACGGAAGAGGGACCAGGAAAGGCCCCTGCCGTTCGCCAAATGCCGCGCCACGAGGTCTCGGAGATGCTCCCGCGGAACCCGCACATTGCTGTCGCTGATTAGGATGAGCTCAGGGCCATCGCTCAAGATCAGGTTCGCCAGGTTGTTCACCTTTGGATTGGGCCCGATCGCACGGCTGTTGCCGATGACCATGGAAGGAACACCAGGATGCTGGTCCATCACTTTTTTTGCCACTTCGAGCGCCGGATCCTGCGGATCCTCGGCCCCGAGAGCGACATCGAACTCAGGATAATCGAGATTGAAGATGCTGTGGAGATTCTCCTCGAGTTCAGCGTCAACGCCTTTGAGCGGCTTCAGAATCCTGACGGGAGGCAGTGATCCAGTGAACGTCGGCGGGATAGGTTCACGAAGAACTGACCACTGGCTGATTCGGATCGTAAGGACAAGGATCAGGCTCAAGGAAACGAGGACGATGAACGCCGGGAGCATCCTACACCGGTCTTAAATCTATTCTACAAACTCTCCCCTCAGAAGACCCTTCCATCGTTTTTTAACTTGGAATCCAGTCTCTTCTTCCACCTGATCCAGCCAAGCTTCAATATATTTACGATCTAACGGCTTGTATTCTGCCAGAATTCTTTCGACATCAGCTTGATCCTGTCTCCGCCAATACTGCAGTTTATAAAGAACGATATCCTCAGCGGAAGCAACGGAAATCGTAAATTGTCCTTGAACAAACTTTTGCGCTCTCTGAAATGCTTCGTAATCATGAGAATACGAATACAGCTTTAAGTCCAACTCCGTGTCATCGATAGGGAGTTTAATAAGACGGCCTTCTCCTAACTTCCTTTGCAGTGCCGATGTGATCTTAAAGCCTAGCTTGTTCAACTCTTTAACCAAATACGGCAATGCGCCTTTGTCGATACAGAGCACGACATCAAGGTCATATGTAAAACGAGGTGGGATCCAGAAGTTCATCGCCACGGCGCCGAACGTAAAATGATCGACTTTGAACCTCTTAAAAAAGTCGGCCATCACGCGGATTAGGTCATCAAGATTCATCGCGCGGCCTTAAAACCCCTGAGAAACTTTTCTGTACGGATAAGAGAAAGAAAAATTCTCCAGTAACGTGCGCTCGGACGAGGCTTATGTTTTTTTCTCATTACGCCGACATTAGAGGATCGCCCTCACGTCCTTCGCCTGAATCCAGAGCGGCCAGTGCTCCGCCCCGACTTCCCGGAGGACGAACTTTTCGCCCTCCACGCCCGCGGTCATGAAAAGCTCACGGACTTGTCCATCCTTGCGGTTGACCGCCCAGACGGGAGTGCCGGGAGAAGAAGACCTCGTGGCTTTCATGATCTCCGAGAGGCTGAACATCGTCTCCGCAGCATGGTGCCCATGAGAATCGTAGGACTGGATGCCGAAAATATCCTTGGACGCATCCACGAAGAGCGCTCCCTTGATGACATAGGGAGCTGCCCTCATCGGAAGATGCACTTTGAGCTGCACGAAGCCGCTCTTCCTGAAACTCTTTCCGAGAACAACCTTCGGGATGCCGACTCCAGCAACCGCGCCGGCCGCGAGGATCGTGGTGCCCCGGATGAAATCGCGTCTGGTTGTCTTCATGGCTTGTTCCTCACGCCTGATATGGTAACCGCCGTTTCCAACGTTCGCAACGGATATCGCTAGACGAGCACCACCCACATGTCGCCAAAATTATCGTGCTCCGCGAGCCTCGCCCAGCGTTCGATCGCCTCCTCGACGCGCCTCCTGTCCCCCTTGTAGAGTTCTCTCAGAATATCGATCATCTCGTATACTTCCTGCTGAAGCGGAAGATGATCCTCCTGCTCCTGTTCCAGCTGACCGTCAATGGCATCCGAGATCTGAGGAACAATGATACTGCAGGCATGGTCCACCGCCTGCTGGAATGTCTTGAACTTAAGCTTCGAGTCTTCCGTCGTTTTGTCCTTGACGATCAGCGCGTACATAGCCTCGCCTCGCTATCTCAGTCGAAAACCAGTTCCGCCGCTTCCAGATCAAGCGGCCCGAAGTGCTTCTCCCAGGCCTCCGCGGCCCATCTGAAAGCGTCGATGCGTTCGCCTTCGGCGCCACGACGGTTGATGTGATTCCGGATCGACCAGTAATTCTTCCCCTCAATCTCCACGCTGAAGAAGCCGGCCTCCTTGATCTTGAACGCGACGTTGTATGGCGCATCAAAAGTGACGTAGAACGCATCCGGATGCCCTTCGCACGAGTAGGCTGTCGCGAGGCCCATCTGGTTGAGTGCCAGGACGAAGTAATTGACCCCTGGATCGAGCTTCTCTCCGCCTCTCCATACCTCGAGATCGTAGGCGTCATCCCAAATGTTCCGCCTGGTGTGATAACCCCTCTGGGTCTTCTTCCTCGTTCCGGATAGATGCAAGCCTCACCTTGCCGATCCGACGCCCCATCCGACGAGCGGGGACACCGCAAGCGTCTCCGGGTCCTGGGAGACGGCCCCAATACCGCCAAAGAATTTCATATCCGAGACCTTACCGCAGAAGTCCAGCTTGAATGGTACCGCCGAAAGCGAGCTCGGATAATAGTCGGTCAGGAGCCCGTCTTCCCGGCTAAGCCCGGGAACGCCGACCCTGGGATTCCGGATCAGGTTACCCTCGCCATCGCAGATGTACGGGAAAAGCCAATTGATCCATCCGGAAATCCCGGCAAAAGGACCGCAAATGCCCGCCTCATGGTAGCGATAGAACGATTTCCACCACTGCTGGTCGATGATGCCCTTTGCGGCCAGGACGAAAGAATCGAGCACCTGCTTGAGGGGCGTCGTCCACCAGGAGAGATCCGCGACGCCCTCAAAAATCCATGAATTGACCTTGTCGCGCAGCTTCTCCCAGTCTTCCACGGATCCCGTGAGTTCAATGTCCGGGATGCCGCAATAGACGACAACCGAATAGCGGAAATACGCCGCCATGGCATCGAGGAGGATGACGTCGGACGCGGCCTTTTCTACCGGACCGCTGGTTGAAAAATCGGCCGTCATCTTCCGGCGATTTACGGCACCGATGTTGGCGGCGACCTGGTCCGAAAACTCTCCGATGACGCTCTCCCAGTCGTTGTCCCCGGCACCCGGAAGGAGATCATGCCGGTGGACGATGATGTCCGCCTGGCCTTCGTGGCTCACGAAGGTCTTTCGGACCGCTTCGGCATGGCGACGGACATGCCGTGCAAATCCCTGGGCAATCGTGATCCAGACTGAGTCCGGGGACAGCTTGAGAGGGTAGTGATTCGCAAAGGACATCTCCACGGCCGACACAAACTGATTCATGCCGTAGGACTCGATGATGGTGCCACGTCCAGGGCTTGAGATTACTTCAATGGATGAAGATGTCCGTTGCCCCATCCGCTCCTTATAGGAAGAAACTTTGGCGGCGTGGGTCTCGGCCTGGACGTCGGAAACTATGAAACGCATTTTCTCACCCCTTCTATATTTTCGTGCGAGCTTCATCGGCCTTGATCTTCGCCTTCACGTCAGGATCGCAGCAGGCGCATCCCACGCCGCGTTCCCCGATCTCGACTGATTCGGCTGCCAGGCGCTCTGCCCAGGCTGAATTGTAGGCTTCGCGCTCTGCCGGCGTCATCGCAGAGAGCTTCCGCTTCTCGGCCTCGTTCCGCTCCACGGCACGTCGGGCGAGTTCCTGAAGATCTGGAGACCAGATTCTTATATTCGCCGTCATGGTCGGCCTACTTCCTTTCGCTGGATTCATAAAGCTCGATCGGCTTCACAAACTCATGAGCCTCGACGTACTTGAGCACAGTCCCGCACCAGTCGCAACGGACGATGAAAGAGCCGTAGACCGTCCCGACGCCGGCCCCGACCGCGCTTCCTTCCGTCCGGTATTTCGACGGAATTGCGAACACGGTCGAAAGCTCTCTCGCGCCCTTGACGCAGGAGCATAGCGGCACGTCTATTTGACACACGTCAGTAGTCATGGCTCAAGCCTCGTCGTCATGAATAGAAAGGCTTCGCGCGCAATTCTTCGACCGGGAAATTCCCGCACGCCGAATTTCCGGACTTCAGAAGCGTTCGAACGTCGTGAACTATCTCGAGAGCTCTACGCCTCAAAGGATCCCGCTTTTCAATCTCAAGCAGGCCGGACGCTGAAGGCTTGATCTCTTTCATGATCGCCTTCGCCGTCTTCTGGATCCGTTGTGCGGCTTCACGCTCATCAGGGTGAAGGCGTCGGCCCATGAGCCGCGCGAACTCCTTTGCCTCGAACTCGATGATATCCAAGGCATCGTGCGCGGAGATCCGATGGCCATCCCGCACGGCGGCATGAGCCTCGCCGGAAAGGGCCAGCATATGCCCGGCGGTGGCGCCAAGCGAAAAACAATTTGCCGATTCTTTCGAACGCTTCCGTTTCCTGGCCATTCGCCTTCACCAACCCTCAGAGAGGGCCGCCAGACCTCTTGTACGCGCCAAGTGGAATCTCCCACTTTTCATTCTCTGGCACAAGGATCATCGAATCCGGGTAATCCTCGCTGAGCGCCAGCCGGATCATCCGACGATCATCAGGCACGAAGCTTCGGCCTTTCGCAGCCAGGTGCTCGATGTCGCCGCCCTGCTGGATCGTCCGGCCAAACTGATGCTCATATCCCAGGATCTTCTCGAAGAGCTCCGGATCGATCGACTTCACGCTCGCCCATTGATCAGGGTTCCCGAAAATGCATGGCAGGCAGCTGACGCGGCCCCAGCCAAGGTAATAGGCCGGATGCGGCCGCACCCGCCAGCGCTCGATGATCTCCCAGACCTGTTCTTCGCGCCAGTCGATAATCGCGCGCCACTGGTCCACCCGGCGCTTCTGGGTCGTCGACTTGTGCTCGTCGACTTTGGCGTAGCGGGCCCTGTTGTTCGATTCCTGCCGGCGTTCGCCGCTCACGACCAGGACGTTCGCGTCCTTCAGACGCGGATCGTTGTTGACCGCGGCGGTCGACACATCGATCTTAAGGATCGCCGAGCACCATCTTGTGCGTAGGTCCGCGACAGCGGCTGGAAACTTGAGCCTGGTGTTCGGAATCCCGTGGCCGCCGGCGGAGCCTATAGTGCCGTCAGGAAGCTCAAAAGAGGCCGGGGCTAATGCTGCGTTCACCTTGTTGATCTCACGCTCGTAGCCACCTTCGCGCCACTGGAACCTGAGCGTGATGCCTAGAGCTTTGGCGACCGCCTTGCAATACGACTCCGTGCATGGCCAGTCGAAAAAGCGAGGATCGACACCAGGCCGACCGTCCACCGCCTGGTGCCACAGTTCGATCTTCTCAGTCGGAATACCAAGCTCCAGGATGTGCAGGATGCAGGCCAGCGAATCCTTGCCGCCCGAGAAACTGACGATGACCAGGTCGTACTGATCAAAAGGCAGGACTTTGCTTGTGTCCGGGTGAATATCCACAGGCAGACGATGAGGCTGATACCACTTGAAGCTGGGCATCCTAAGCCCCCACCACGTTCCTCACTCTCTGGAAATCCGTCCAGGTCTCCTCGGTGGCCCATTCACGGAACAGATCCTCGAGATCATTGACACTTTCGATCCGTTCCATCCAAGAGATAGCCTCGTCCTCCATCTCCCATGGGAAACTGGCGACGCCGAGCCAGGGCCTACCACCCACGTCATAAGAGACTGCGAGATCAAGGCCTTCCTCGTCAGGGACGAGTTCAAGGACGGCGGGACCGAGATCTCTGATCATCTCCACTACAAAATCTCGACTTCACTCAGATAAAACGTCTTGTCTTCCATTTCGCCGTAGGACTCGTACTTCACTTCCACAATTTTCTTCTTGAAGTCGATCCTTCCGTCGACCTTGGTCACGTCTCCAAACATTTCCCTAATATAATTGACGGCAATCTGGATGATTCCTTCTTCAGTGGAGGAGGCCTTCCAGATCACGTCCTCGTTGTAAGGTGAGTTCCGGAGCATCCAGACTTTTGACCCTGACTTCATATTCCCACCAATCCTCAATTCTTTGAAGGCGACGGTGGCGGCGGCAAAGACGGCGGCATTTTCTGTTGTTGGATCATCTTATATCTGTCGACGTCCCTGAACAGCTCCGCCGGCGCTTTCAATACCGGCTCGCCGGAGCGCTCCGGGAAGCTTGTCGGGACTTTACGATTATATTCCCAACTCCAAACCTGGCGCATGATCTCAAGCTGGATCTGCATCTCCATCTGCTTCTGTTCGAGCGACGCGAGCGTCGCCCATTTCGCTTTGTCTTGCTCGAGATCCTGAAGCCGCTTCTCCATGGCAGCATTCGATTCCTGAAACTTGTCGTATGCCTTCGAGACGTAGCCGCCCATCCAACTGAGGAGCGCAACCAGGAGCCCCACGCAGATCTTCCACAGAAGCGGGCTGACCTTTCCGCCCTTTTCGACGGCTTCCTCGATGTCGGCTGCCGGGCCCTTGTCTTCTGCGTCGGCCATTTGATTCACCTACAGAACGCGCTTCACGTCTTCCAGCATCAGCCAGACAGGCGTCGGTTTCTGGCCAGGTACATCTTCGAACAGGAACGTCAGCTTTTCATCCTCCGCGACTAGACTGATCTTTCCATGCTGTGATTTCTGGTCGTCTCGCATAGCCATGATGACCGGAATCTTCTCAGATGGCGCTGCCACGGCATGCTTCACTTCCGAAAGCTTGATTTCTGCCGTCATCGTCCGCTTTTCCTCGCCGTAGCAGCGGATCCGAAATACGTTCTTGAGTTCGTCGGAAAGAAGGTCTCCACTGAAGACGATCGGTTTCTCAGTGAAAAAGAACATCCGGATCTTTACAGGTCCATGCTCTTTGATTCCATTCCAGATCGTTTTGCCGGCAGCTGCTCCAGCTGCAAGGATTCCTACGCTCTCCACGAAGTGCCGTCGGGTCATGTCGTTCATAAACCTCTCCTCACCAGTCAGCACTTGATCCACTCGCCTTTCGTCAGATAGCAGTGATATCCGTCGTTCTCCGATCCAGGACCGGCAAGGTCGCTGATCGACTCCGTGATGGTCAGTGTCCCATCCGGCTCTTCGGTAAACACGTGAGGCGGCGAGATCACATGCTGGATCGACCTCGCGCGAGATGGCGCCCCTGGATCCCTCGCATTCGGCTTCAGGAAGAACACTGCTGGAACCGGTCCACTGAAGCCCATCAGCGGCCCGGCATAGTCTCCCGGCTGTTCCAGGAGCGGAAACTTTGCCTTGCCGTCCTCAAACTCGATCTTTATCCTGCGACCCTTCATTGATCTTCCTTTGATTATCTATAGCTTAATCAAAATCGTTGGTGCCATTTCATGGAATGCTCTTCGAGTGTCCTAAAAGGGACCATCTTCCTAAAAAGGCCCGCGAAAGGTCCAACCCTGGCTTTCCAGCCAAATGTATGAATGAGCTCCAAGGCCTCAAGCTTTTCCTGATCTGATCCATTTCCATATTCGAAATATTCCTTCACCATCCGATAAGCTTCTTGGGCAGCATCATCGAAGCTTGAACCCGTGGTCCAGAAACCCATCGTCGGATAGGCTTCTGAATAGCCTACTGCCGTCCACTTCCCATTCCGGTCGTTAGCCTCAACCGGCTTAGCAAGATCCATCAGCTCTTCTGGATTTGGTTGAGCACCCAACCTAAACATTTCCTCACCCCGTCTCCCATCGGCTTATGCGAATACCTCTCTTCACGGGAAAGAATTCTTTGCGACTAGCATACGATTCTACGGCACGCTTGGCAGCGCCAAGCTTCCGGTGATTCGCGATCATCACCCAGTCACCAGGCGCCGTCGGCCTATCATGAGGGTAGGGCTTAAGGAAGATTGAGGAGTATCGTCCATCTTCCAGGTAGACGAACCCAACGGCAGCCCATCGTTCCTTGTTCTCAAGATCCAGACGCCAGCTCTGCCTCATCTTTTGGTCCTATGACGAGTTACCGACGGTACCGGCAGCGGGCCTGCGCGATGTCCTCATCCGAAGGCGGATTGAAGGGCCGACGCCAGTATTTCATGTCAGTGTATAATTCATCCTCGAAAGCGTCGCCCACAAGCCCGTCTAAGAACCGGATTCGATACATACGTGGTACCCCAGCCTCCGCCCGATCATTGTATGTGCGACCAGCACCTTGAGCTGTCATTTTCACGACAAGGACCGGCTGGTGCGTCCGATACCAGAGTTCCGCGTCGGACGAATCGTGGCCCATGTAGCAATGATACTCGAAATAAGCCATCTCCCCAGGATGCCATAGGTTCTTGAGTTCTGGATAATTTTTCTTCAGAATGCTCATCAACGTTTCAAGCCGTCGCCTACCTAAACCGTCATTCCCGTCCCTTCCGGCAGAGTCCGTTGGCAATGGTTTCCATCGCTACTTTGGCATCCAAGGCCTTCGAGACGGCAGTTGTGAGCTTCAGACGGGAATTTACATTGGAAGGCATCGGGGTGTTCCTAGCTACGGCAAGGGCCCTGGCGATGGCCGTGCGCGTCTTCTTCACGGCCGTCTTCATCTCTTCTGGAACGTTCGACGATATCGCGCCGAGCAAGCTGTGCGACGTTTTCAATCCGTCCACGATACGAGACTGGTCGCCCTTACGCAGCTCTTTTGGCTTGCCCAGAAGATAAGACGCAATCACGAGCCCGCATTCGATACGGTGAACGTTCTTTTGCGTCTCGATGCAGTCGTCGATGGGCCAAGGCGCTTTCGTTTTCATGTTCACCAATCAACTCTTACGTAACAACCTGATCCGTCTTCCCCGGAAGCAGCTCCGGCGCATGCTTCAGCAGGATCGCCTTCGCTTTATGCCGGAAGCCTTCGTACCTCGGGGACTTAAGGGCCAGCACTTCCGCGCAGAACGCAAAGAACGCCTCCGGGATGCGGCTGTCCTTGATTCTATTGCATTCCTCGCAGGCGGGCACCAGATTGTTGACGTCGGTGGTGCCGCCAAGGAATACGGGCACATAGTGGTCCTTCGTGGTGGCCTTCCCGCCGCAATAATGGCAGCGCGCCCTCAGGAAGACTTCCTTGCGGTTTTTCCTGCTCACGTCGACCCCTCGCCATTCCTAGATGAATTTTTGACGATGCCGCGTCTCGGCCAGATCCCGGCCTCCAAGTTGGAGTCAACTCGGGTCGGATACTACTCCACGGCGATCGCTCCACCGTCTCCTGGCCGCCCACGCGACACCTTCAAGAACTCACGTTCGTTTAACGACTTCCTTATAGAGATTTGAACCCCACCACTTCCATATTGGCGGACCATTCCTTCTTCTGTTCCCTGATGAGGAGGATCTCCTTCTCTGCCTCTTCCTTGGTCGGGAATGGCTTGGCATGATGGGGGTTTCCGGTCCAGTCGGTCCAGTCATCCTTGAGGCCGAATAGCGTGGATGTCCCCTCCTTATTGCCAGGTACCCAGTACGCCTCGAGCGACCCAACATGGCCGCCATCGACCCAGGCTTCGACGACAAAGAAGGGCTTGCTGCGAGACTTTGTTTTTGTCGCCATCATCCTTCTCCGTTTCGATGAATCGCAGAATAACCCGGCCAGTTCTACCTGAGCCGGGATGATGTGGAAGGCCTTTCCCTCAGAATTGACAACAACAATCTTTCGACCATTCGCCCGGCGCGCAGCCAGCCTCTTCCGAACTACTTTCGCCAGGACCACGAAGAATGTTGGCCAGAGAAACGTGATCCGTAGCAGCGTAAGCCCGGAGATTATGGGATCATCTGCCAGCCAGTCGTCTTTGTCGCGCTTAGACCAGCAAAGCAGAGCTATGAAACTGCCGATCATCAGGTACGTTCCGACAGCAAATAGCGAGATCATCATTCAATCCTTAGGCGATCTATTCCGAGGCATTCTCATACACGGAAGGCACCGCTCACGCTTCCCAAGCTTACCAATATAAGTCGACCATGAGCGCCCGGGGCGCGCTTCCATCGAGCGTGAGCGTGTCCATGTCGATGACGTGGGCCCCAGACTTCGAGAGATAATTCCCCTAGCCGAACTGCGCGATCATGATCCGACGAATCTCTGAGTTTTTCTCGCCGTCGATCTCATCGATCGTGAGGGACTGTGGACGCAGGATCACTTGTTCAGGGACCCTATGTCCTTCATAGAAATAGACCGCATAGCCGTCGGCGAATTCAACCGCCGGACCGTCCGTCCGATGCTCGCGTCCATCCTCGTCATAATGAACCACGGGATCGTCGCTCACGACCAGGAATCTGGAGTATGGCCACCACCAGCATCTGGAATCCGCAATGGCGGTCCACCAGCTGAAAACACGCTGGGGAATCGGATCAAATATGCGCGTGGACGCATCCAGGCTTCCGATCGCGCTCGTGATCTGATCGGTGAAGCGGTCGAGAAACTTAGAATTAAGCTGAGACGGGACGGGCACCCCGAGCGCAAAACTCAGTTCCCTGCAGAACTCGTCGCTTCTCTTCTTGGCCTGGTCGATAGGTCCCAGGTAAGCCGAGATCGGAGCTCTCAGCTGTTCCAACATGGTGGGCGTATGATCAACCTCGATCCCGTAAATTCGCGCCAGATGACGCATCGAGAGCATGGCCGCAAGCGGCGACTCGAAGCGGTAGATCGCCGGAGGCGGGAGATGGAGGAGCCCATAGATTTCATTCGCCACGCTCCGGAGGACCTGGTCTGATCCCGGCTTTCCTTTTTGCGCAATCCACGTCCGCTTGATCTCGTGGACCCGCGACCAGTCGACATCCCCGGCCACGCATGCCATTGGAGCGGGAATGCCCGAGGACATGTCGATCGTGATCAGCTCCCGCGGAACGACGCCGAGACCAGGCGGCGTGATGACTGTCTGGGCAGCGTCCGGAAGGACGACACCCAGCTTAGGGCCTTCCGGCTGCGGCGTCGATCCATGAACAACCGGGCTCTGAACCACGCCCAGCTTGAACTCGTCGGCCATTCCTCGCTCTTCTCTGCTTCGACGGTCAGGTAAGCTGAAGATCGAAGGCTTTTGAAATAGCCTTGACGGCAGCTCCAAAGAACTTTTCAGTAATCTTTGGATCAAGGATCTCAAGAGCAACAGGACGGCCATCTCGCGCTACATCCATGATGACCTTTCTATGAACTACCTCATACTGCCGAACAGATAACCCTTCCGTTGGAGGCTCAAGGTAAATCATAGCGATACCAGCTTCATCCACTTCGATGCTATGAATATGCATTAGTATTTCCCTTTCTTTCGTCTTGGTAGCGGCGTGACTTCATGTACGCTGATCACTTTCATGGGCTCTCCGGGAAAGAATACAACCCTGATAAGCACGCCATCCACTATCGCCTCTCGATAAAAAGCTCCAGGCGCATCCGCTGGAGATTCAGTTTCGTAGTTATCCAATACATGATCAACTATATGACTGGGGATAGTACGAAACAATATCTTTCGTTTACCTTTGAAACTAGCTTCCCAATCCGCCATTCTCTCTCCAGATCACAGTTCCTCGCTTCGATGCTTCACCGGCGTCGTAGACCGACTCGCTCTATGCACGGCCGGGCAACGCCGGGGAGGATGCTCCAAGGATTGTATCTGACGGGAGCCGTTATTTCACGAGCTTCTCAAGAACGCTCCGCCCAACGTGGCTGCGGCGGGATTCCAACCCCGCACCCTGCGCCTGGCTCACCTTTAATGTTTTTGCTCAGGGAACTCTATCTCATACCGCTCTTGACAGGCATCGCATTTGTATGACCATAGCCCACCGTGCTCTGGACAAAAATCAGTAAGACTGACGCGACGAGACCACCAACCGAACCAGAATCTTGTGACCATCATTTCCCCGCCACCGCTTCGGCAAACCCATTGAACACCTCGAGCCCTTGATTCCGTTGATAGACGGTCCTCGCGCCAAGATACACCAGCACTTCCCGCCAGTGAGGATTGACGCGAGGCGAGGGATGCAGCCGGATCCCGCCGACTTCGAAGATCCCAAGGCTGTGATCTGTTCCGTGGCTTTCCTCGATCCTCGCCCACGTCGCAAGATACGCATCCGTAAGATGATGCAGGAGCCGTCCAAAATTCACGAAGCGAGTGACGAGCCGGAGCATCGGATCCGTGTTGCTCGCCCAGCTGCCCCACTCCGCAGCATCAGGATGTCCAGCGCAGCTCTCCGCGGTCCAGACCCATCCGGAGGTATTGATCTTGAGCACGATCGGCAGAATGAGCTTGTCGATCTGCTCCTCGGCAAGCTCCAAAGGCATCTTATAGAACATGCAGCCGGCGGCCTTAGCTTCCTCAAGCTCCGCTTTCAATTCCTGCGTCATGTGCTCCACCCGTCAAGAGTGATGTTATCGTGGAATTGACACGACGGGATGATCGTTCCATCCGTCCTTTTCACCGGCCAGCTGTGATCGATCGACGGGGTCACTACGCCATCTGGAAAGATTCTCCAACGGTCGCCCAAGCCGTGCGTCTCTCCACATCCAGGACACGAGATGATCGCCGTGCGGATACCGGCCTGGCTTACGGGCCACCAAAGAGCGCGCTCGGTCTCAAGCTGCACGTGTGACGTCGCCTTGCGCAGATGGATCATAAAACTCCAAGCGTCCGATACGATTCATCCTTGTTCAACAGCTCTTCTTTCCACTCCGCCCAGCCGATCAGCTTCACGTGGTCATGGAACCCGCACGGACAGACAACTCCTATGGAAGGCGGGTCTACTTTTGTCGGACACACGACGCTCGGTGTAATCGTGCCGTCCACTCCAACCGTATGATCTGCGAGAGAGCAGTCCTTCCCACAGGCCGGGCAGCACATGATGGCGATCCGCTTGAGCAGAGGCTCAGGTTCCCCCTTCCATGGATCGACGATCCCAATTGCCCCATGCCAGCAACCTCGCTCGCCCCAGGTGCCACGCTTAAGGTCGATCATAAGATGGTAGAGCGGACTTCGCCATCCCACCCGCAAGTTCCGCAGCGGTCCCGGCCGCCCATGAAGAGGAGGATGTAGCGCTTATTTTGGAGCAGGCAGGCCGGACAAAGCCGGATGGCTCTCGAGGAGCCAGGCGAAAGATTCGTCCGAACTTCAAAGATACGCAGCTCGTGAGTCTTAGCGGCCGCCTCATCGCCAGGCACCTGCCGTGTCCGGTGGGCTTTTGCCGCGATCTCGCGCCAGTGGGTCTCGGACTCGGGAAGCTCGTTCGCCAGGCGTTCAAATGTCGTTGTATGGGCCATAAGCAGCACCTCCGACTTTAGACTGCTCGACCCTAAACAACGTTTCCAGTCACGTAATCCTGGATCTTCTTTTCCTCACGCATGATCCGGCTCCAGATCGACGACGCCTTGCAGAGAGTCCCATCGCGATAGACCTCAGACCAATGAAAATAGTTGCCAGCGTCATTGGGGCCGTCGACCCTCCGTTCATAGGGCGGCGTATGGCCTGCGCAATGGGGGCAGACGTCCTCGCAGGCATCGAACAGCGCCTCCCGGCGATGGCACGGAATACAGATCGGGTCGTCCGTCGAGAAGACGTGCCGGTGCGTGCACTTCTTCGGATCCACGGTCCGTTGCCTTGGATCGTTCGACATAACTCTCTCCCTTCATTTATTTAGCGCGCTTCAGCCGCGTCAATTGGTACACCGGCCAGCCATGGCAGGTGATGATCACTTTATCCACTTCCATCAGCCGGAGCTTCTTCAGAAAGACGGTCCGTCTGCGATTGAATTTCGTGCCGGTTACTGTCAGGGTCTTCACAGACTTCTCGCTCGAATTCCACGTTCCAGGCCACGTTTGGTGATACCGACCGACCCGAAGAAGAACCAGCGGCGCCTGACCAGGCCAAGGCGTAGGAGTTCCCCTGCCGCCTTCTCGAACTGTGGGCAGGGATGATCCCAGCGCCGGCCGTCCGGAGGAAGCCCGGAGTCCCAGGCCTGCCTCAGGTATGCGAGATAGACACGCTGCTTTTCTTCCATCGCTTTTCACTTATTTGGCGATCCCTTGGCCGCCGGACCCCTGCATTGACTTTCTAGAAGCCCGCCATTCTTCCCGAGTCTTGGCCCACCACTCCGCGGAACGAAGATGGCTTTCGCCTTTCGTTATAGTCGGATCGCCTGGATGTGGTTCGTTCCACCATCTCTCAAAGTCGGCTTCGCTCGGGTTCGGCGCTCCTGGAATGAAGCGCATCATCCGCTCGCACTGGTAGACCATGAGCAGGTATTTCGAGCCTACGGTGTTCTTGATCCATTCCATGATGTCGTCCCGACGATCTGGCGTACTGGCTTTCCACTGCTCGTTGTTTTTCCAGAGAGGGGTTCCAGTCGGATCTAGTTCGCAAGGAGCGAGTTCCTCCGGCCATTCCCAGCTATTCAGACGTTGATGCCACAGCGCGAGCGTGTGATGGGAATCGACGTTTTTCAATGCCGCCAGATCGCTGGGCAGCATATCATCGTAGGTCGGTGTCATGATTCAGTCCTAAGCAATTCTACTCGCCCTCTGGACTTTTCCGCCTTTGCGCACGATAGCCTGCTTCGCAAGTGCCATCGTTTCCGCCTCTACGGTGCACGAGTAGCCGCGCGTCTTCTTCCGCTTCGTGACCTGGTACTCCACAAGGAAGGTCTTCATTGAGGCTTCAGCTTTTATTTTTCCGCGCAAGCTTCACACTAGTCCAAAACAACCAGACGCTCTTCCGTCCGAGCCGTACCTTGCACGCGCCTGGGAGTAGGTCTACGACTTTTCCTGATTTCCCTTTATGCAAACCACGTTTCACGGAGACCCGCTGTCCGATCTTACACTGACCGATCATCGTTTACCCCTTCTGCGGGTCTATTCCACGGACAAGCTTTACGATCTCGATCGCGTGGTAATGGACGCCCTGGTCCGAGTTGATGTGGTAGATGAGATCGCCGAGCTTCGCCGGTTCCCACGGCGGACGCGAAAGATCCGCATCGGGCGAATAGGTCGTCGACACCAACGTTCCTTCATGATTCCCGTGCTCGCCGCACTCTTCCACCTTGCTGCACTTAAGGGCGCGCACACGATCGCCCGACATGATGACCTTTGGGTCGTTTTTCTGGCGTTCGAGCTCTGCCAGGCGCTCGAGATCTAGGTGATGCTCGCATGTCCGCCAATGCTTCGCCCGCGCCGTGAGATCATTGAAGTCAATTTCTCCACAGGGAAGGCCGTGGCGCCAGCAACCAGCCTCACGGCAGCGACGGAGCAATCTCTTGATCAGACTCGGATTGATGTCTTCTGAAGAGGCTTTCGCAGCGCGCTTGTGACTCCAGGCCCTCTGGAGACCGATCAGCAATTCTATCGGCCAGCAGAACATCTCAAACAAACAAACCATCAGCAGTACCGATGTTGAAAATGATCGGATCGCCTTCTTCGCTTCAATATCATCGGCTTCACTCGAATGGAGGTTTGTACGGCCGAATGCCCAAGCAAAACGCAGCAGCCCAACCAGGCACCAGACCGCCATAACAAGAGACAGCTTCCAGTTCACGATCTCACCTTACCTCTTCTATGAGACCCCGCCAAGATGCCGGACGCAGTACCACCAGCCGTCATCCATCTTCCGGAAGCCGCGATTATCACAGCCGCTGTCATGGCAGATCCGCCTCCTGTTCTTTGACCTCCAGATCCGCAGGATCCGCTGCCGGTCCTTCTCAAGCTCCGCCGGCGTCGGCTTAAGGAAACTCACCAGGAAAGCCTATGTTTTTTCTTCAGGATCGATTCCGCTCCCTCGCGTGGAATTTTAACCGAGATCCCTTCGTCGATATTGAACTTCATGAAGAGCTGATCCGCGATGAATCGGCCGTGGATGCCTTGTCCCAGCATCGTAAGCCAGAGATCCCAGTCCTGGAGGCGTTCGAACTTCGGATCGAAGCCTGGGAAGAGGACCGTTCTCATGAGCGACGTGGTATCCACGTAGTTTTCACGGCGAAGGGCCTCGGCATCGAACACCCGGGAACCGATGGTGTAATTCCCGTTCATGGGATGCCGCACCCCTGGCCAGACCACCGCCGTGTAGCCCGAATAAGCGTAGCCCGCCGAGATGTCCCATTCGAGCATGGCGTGCATCTTCGAAAGACAGTCTCCCCCCAGAACCGTATCGTCGTCCACGAAGATGATGAATGGTTGCGAAGCTTTGGCAGCTCCGGCATTCCTCTTTTCGCAAGCCCCTCCCGCGCCCTCTTCGATGATGATCCTGGACGGATTGTTCGCCCGGATGGACGGCAGCGTATAGCGCTCGAAAAACCAGGCTCTCGACTTCATGTGGGGAACCACGACGCAGATCGGGAGGTCCACCAGCCTACTTTCCTTTGTCACTCGGAATATAGAGCGGCCCCCAGTGGACAATCGTATGGGCCTTGCAATTCGCACACCAGGACTCCCGGACCGGCCCGCGGCAGATCGGACACAGGTGGAAGTCCGCAGGCTTGAAGTTCCTGTCACCTGATTTTGCCATAAGCTATGTCTCCCTCGGAAAGCAGACTGTACACCGCGTCGGGCTCTCGTCGATGGGGATCGGCGGATGGTGTCTTGCCTCCTCGACAGTCCTCCCATCGACGACTTTGGTTCTTGTCTCGGACCAGTAGCACATGAGGCCTGAGCCAGGCCCATGGCCTTCGTGCTTCATCGCCTCGAGGCAAGGGTCGCAGTATGGACGGATGTAATTACGGACCCGCTTCCTCATCTCCTCCGTCTCCGGAGCGCCGCAGCGCTGGCAGTCGTAGTCCGCCTGGCTGTAGAAGCTTCTGTTCTCGGCGACCATTCCTAGTCCTTAGCGCGTGGTATCGGTTTCTTGACGCCGAACTCCATGTCGGTCAGGTCGGATGGACCGATGCCTAGCCGCTTCGCTTCCTCGCGCAAAGAAACACCGCGCTTCCGCCGATCCTGGCGCATCGCCTCGCCGGTCGCAATCCACTGGAGGCGCTCCTCGGAGATCTGCTTCTCGCCTTTGCACAGGAAGCAGGGGATCTTGACAGGCCGGAAGCCGGGGCAGCCCATGCCCGTGGTCTCGCCGGCGCCTTTGCATTCTGGACATACGATCATCGGAAACCTCTCTCATCTCATCTGGCCCCTGCGCGACGCCCTGCGGCTTGCCGGAGAAACTATGCCCTCTTGGAGAGGGGCACAAGCTCCACCTTTCGGCTACTCCACCTGGCCGGGGCGCCGCGCACGAACCAGAATCAGATCATCCTTCCAGCTCCATATCCTCCTCGCCCATGCGATCGACGCTCTCCCCGATGGCCCTCTGGCACTTTTCGCACATGGCGTAATTATCCGCTTCGATAGGACCTTTGCACTCGATGCACTTGTCCGGCTTCAGCTGCGCTTCCGCCCATTCCGGCGTGAAGGCTTCGTTCTGCCGCACTGAACGCTTAACCTGGTCCTCGAGCGCGATCACCGAGGCGATCTTGAGCCACAGGTGCGCCGACGCGCAGAGCTCGAGGAACTGGACGGATACCGGAACTCCGCAGCCGAACGTATCCTCCATCGCTGCGTTTTCGCGGATATACGCGATGACGCCGGCCACCTGGATCTTCGTGATCTGGCCTCCGCTCGGAAAAATCTTGTATGCCAGCACGACAATTGGCTCGTCGATCTTGTCCATCAGTCCTCCAGGATCCGCCTCGCCGGCCATCCGGATCTTCGAGGCCAGCATCACAATAGGCTCGTCGATCTTGTCCATCGACCTACGCCTCCACAACCCTTCCGTCCGCCAGCTGCTTCAGCCGCACCACGCTGCGGTTCTCAAGCTCCGGGAATTCCCGGCGATCCTCGCTGTGGATCGCGAAGAGCACCACGTGATCGTCGCTCACGTCATGCGCGTTCCCATTGAGGTACGCGCCCCAGAAATACGGCACGTAGAGCTGTTGCCCATCGTACCAGCCGCCCACGATCCTGCCGGCCTCGGTCTTGAACTGCCTGAGAATGTCGGACCTGGTCATACGGATGCCTCCAGATCCCCGGTCGCTGTCCACTGCCCATAGATCTTACCAGTAAACGATCACGCTTGGATCATTCTGTTTGAGCGCTTTCAGCCAAGCGGCCTTCACTTCCGAGAACCCTTTCCCACAGGCATCCGTCCGATCATTCGACAGCGGCTGGATCCGCTGGATCACGCGCTCACGCACCTTCGCCATTTCCTCCTGGTAGACCTTCCAGAGCGATTCATTGGCTGATTCGCAGCCACGCCAGAAGTCCGGATTCATGCTCTCCGCATGCGGATCGTTCTTCGCCTTCATCTGCTCGTAATCCGCCGCGGCCAGGTCGCGCTCGAAGGAGAGCCGGATCTTGTTCTTGCGATAGGCTTCTTCGAAGGAGTCCGCTTCGCAGGGTTTCTCGACGGGTTCCTTTCCGATGTTCAAGCTCATTTGGCTCTCCCTTTCCGAATGTTCCTTCCCCAGCGCTTCATCCTGCTCACGTAGGTCCGGCCTTTGCCGGCCGTCTTGCGTGGAACTGAGATTCCAAGCAGCCGCATCCGTTCTGCAGCCCAGCTGTTCGCCTGGGCCTCACATTCAAAACGCCGTAGGCCTTTTTCATCCAGGATGCAGTGCGCGATCTCGTGGAGCCCGCGGTACAGGCTTGACCTCGTTCCGATCTCGCTGTCCAGGTGGACCATGGTCTTATCCGCGTCCAGGACGAAGCCGCGGCTGTGGCTTTTTCCGATCTCGCAGCCGCGGCACCAGGCCAGGTTATATGCCTTGAGTTCGTCCTCGAAGATTTCACGGAGAGTCATCAGGCCCTCGTCACCATGCAATCCGGAACCGCCAGAACTGGGCGCTCCCGTGACGCCACGAGGTCCGGCCGAAATACTGCCACTTCCGGACGTACCACGCCCCGACTGGATCGAACCACCAACAGACTCCGAAGGCCGAACGGATCATGATCCTTCCTTCAATTCAGTTCATGCAATCTCACGGCAGTCCCGACACCTGGGACAGATGCCGATCTGGATCCAGCCGGTCCATATGATCAGCCGCGCCGGCCACCAGCCGCAGCAAAAACACTCGGTCATAGGCCCTCCGTATCCCTGATTGCGTCCTTCGCCGTCTGGATCGCGGCGAGTTCGCTCTGAGAGAGGTTCTTCGTGCCTTTCATCTCAAGCGACAGGTGCAAGGTCGCCTTCAGGGCGTTCAGTAGGATCTGGACTTTCCCACGAAGCAGGGAGATGCAGACCTCGGGATTGTGAAAGCCTTCAGTGCCACAGGCATTGCATTTGTTTCCGAATTTTCTGCAAGAGCAATCCACTTTCTCGCAGGCCCCCTCGTGGCCCCAATCCAGGTGCGACATGCGGTCATGGCCGCAGAAGCATTTCTTGAGCAGTTCCTCGGCCTGCTGCATTTCCAGCTCAAGATTCTCCAGGTCGCGATTCTTTTTCTTCATGCCCCACCTACCCCGAGAGCCCGGAAGGGCTCATGTGCTCGACGACAGCGGCGAGGTTCTGGAGTACCTCGTTCCGGTCCCTGTTTTCAGGCGACGTCATCTGGCGGATCTGCTCGGCGGCTTGAGCCAGGATTTCCCTGACCTTCTTGTCACTCAGTTTTTTCATGACATTCCTCTCAAATCAATCGTGATGGGCGGTGGCTTGAGACATTCCCCCGTTAAGCCTATTCTCCTCGGCCACGCTTACCTCGGGTTCTTTTGCAAGGCCCATCGTTCAGTTCGTTTATGACTCTGGATCGTTCGCTTTGATCCGTACCGCCTTGAATCGAAGCTCGAGGATTGCGGCTTTCCACCCGGCGACGTCTTGTTCGCGCACGTCTTTACGGTCAATGAATCCCTGGAGGAACGTGGCGGCCTCTTCGTAGCCTAGGGCAATCTCTTCGTTCATAGGCTCCTCGACTAGTTCTTCCGTGACTTCATCGCCGCCCGCTGTACTTCTCCCCATTGGCTATTACAAACCCAGAGGGGTCCACGTAGATTGACCCATCTTCGCACAGCTCACTGTTCACGCGGATCGTCCTAGGCCCGCTCACATGAATCCCATGGGCCACCAGGTAGGCGTCGATTGCCGTAGCAACTTCGTCGCCAGTGAGGGTTATCTCAACTCCCGGGCCAAACTCACTTGTCCCATTGCCGATCTCTACTTTAGGCACAATCATTTCTCCATTTCTCTATTAGTTCTTCAGCGCAATCCGCCCCAGGTCAGCGTGGGGATGTGGGTCTTCGCCTTGCGCTCCTCGTGCAGCTTCTTGTCGCAGGTGCCGCAGACGTAACCGCCCAAGTCCACAGAGTAGGCGACATCCGACTTTACCCTCGAACACTCCCCGCAGTAAAGTTCCATGGCTCCTCCTTCAGTTCAAACAGGGGTCGCGGAAGAATCGAGGCGGATGCGCCAGAGCCCGTAGCCGCCGCTGATCCCCTCGACCATCATGACCGCCGTGTGGCCCGGGGAATGCGTGGGGTCGGACGGGTCGCGGTTGTCGGCCCCGAGCATCCAGGGGATCGAACGCTTCTTTGTCTTGAACTCGCTGCCGTCGTCCTTCGTGACGATCACAGGCGTCCCATCGGGAACGTCCTTCCACTTCTCGACCAGGGCTAGATGGGCCTTCGGACCCTTCGGGCCACACGCCAGAGCCTTGCTCATCGTTTTCATCGCAGTCTCCAATCGAGTCTTCTACGACTTTGGTTTCTTGCACACCAACAAGGTTGCCGCGATGTCCGTTTCGGTTGGGAAGCCATGCGGTCGAAGTTCCGTCCCGTCCTCCAAAATTAGGGCGTCCACCGTGACCTCGTGCGTCCCGGAGTGGTCGTTGTACCACCGCGTCTGACGCACGGCCTTGATGCGCTTGCCGATGACGTCTCGAGACTTCACCGAACCTCCGCCGCGCAGACGTCCCAGATACCGACCGCTTCCGTCTCGCCGTCGCACTCCCGGCAGACGCCGGACTTCGGGCGGGGCTTACCCTTCATGATGCGGACTTCCCGGCATGCGCCGCAGTCAAGGCAGGCATATTGCACGTCAGCGCCGACCACATCGTTGGGCTTCGCGTTTTCAATGTTCATCTGCGACTCTCCTAATCTCAATCTCATGAAAAGTCTTCTGACCCCTACTCCACACGCTGAGCGTATTCCGCCGCGTCGGATTGCGTCCACTCCTTCTCGGCCTCCACGGCTTCGTAGAGATCGAGACCGTCATCGCAAAGCTCTGACGGATTGCAGGTATTGCACCCGTCGCGATGCGTCCGATAGACGGCCTTCAGCGTGTCCAGCTTCGTGTTCATCAGTCCCTCCAGCTCACCGGATCGTGCGAGAGGAGGCCCGCGGCGACCTCCAGGCGATCCTTGCGCGACAGCGTGGGAACGCCCACGCGACGGCCGTCCACGATCTCCGCGAGGTTCCAGGGAAGGCGTGCCCGGACCTGGTCGAGCCAGACGGCGAGGTCCGACCAGCCTTGGATCATCTTGCCGCCGATGTTCATCCACCCGCCGCCGTTCCCCACGATCCCGGCCTTCCTGGCCTTCTTCTTCAACTCGTACAGGGTCATCTGGATCTCCTTCATCTGCCATCTAGTGTACACCGGAGTGTTCACTAAAGCAACAGAAAAAGAGCGGAATCACGAATTTATTTCCGGGCCTACACAAACGTCATGTCCACGCGGACGCCGTAGTCCTTAAAGGCAAACTCCAGGAATCTCTTCGTCTCCTCTCCGATGAAGATGAGCTGCGACCAGTTACGGAAGCCGATCTGGACGACGAATCCCTGCTTAAGGGCCTCGATGATGGCGTCATGGTTGTTCGCGTAGTTGGCGAGAACTTTGTCAAAGATGATGCCGGCCATACTGTTCGTTCCGAAGCTCTCGGGAAGCACGAGCGTGATCATAATTTTCCTTTCATTCTCAGCAGCGAGAAGACAGTTCATTGCCCAGCGCTTCCACGATCCTGCCACAGGCCTTGTACCAGGCCTCCCGTTCTTCCGGATGCTGGCATTTTTCAGCGTCTGCCATGATGCGCCTGGCGATCTCGATCGCTTTCTTCCTTTGCTCGAAGATCGCCAGTTCAACCGCCCGCAGCCTGGTCAGCGCGTCGGAGAGCTTCTCGAGGGTCTGAGACTCCAAACTCGGCCTTTCGTCGACAACGACCGGCTTTCCGGCCGCTATCCATGCTTCCACGATGGACTTGGCCTCTATCAGCCCGAGATTGGTCCGATAGCGGACCGCGTTGATCGCAGCGATCTTTCCGCTTTGCTCATACTGTCGGGCTTCCTCGGGCGTCAGCTTGGTCATTTCTTCTTCCTCTCCAATGCTTTTGCGGCACGCTGCTTCCTCTTGTAAGCGGCGCGCTCGGCCCTATGCGTGGCCTCGTATTCACGATTGCGGGCGGCAATTTCATCTTTATGGGCGGCTTCATATTTCTCCCGCCGGGCTCGGACTTCCT
>Ga0207137_1009_pt2 | contig 58046 bp, 38 predicted proteins | sample Alteio_BWMinHeat_9_FD_153572 | JGI IMG/M metagenome (GOLD analysis project Ga0207137, IMG submission 153572) | Enriched cells from forest soil in Barre Woods Harvard Forest LTER site, Petersham, Massachusetts, United States -... | ecosystem: Environmental > Terrestrial > Soil > Temperate forest >...
AATGTGGCAAGACAATGAAAATAATCGCCTATATTACCAACGCAACAAGCATCCATAAGATACTCTCACATATTGGTGAAGGCATTGAGCACCCAAAAATGAATTCGTCAAGGGGGCCGCCTGATGAGTGCTATGAAGAAGAGTGGCATTCTGTACCTGATGAACAATATGATCAAACAATAAGTTGGTAAAAATTGAGCCAAGAATTGACTAAGGAATGAAAATGACATCAGCGTTGGAAGGATTTTCTTATCCTAATAAATAACGATACTTCTCAAAAAGGTTAGCCTTTTTAACGTTAGCTGTATAGCTAAAAACATCAATGGTTCAATATTAATAAAACCGACTTGATAACCGCAAAAATGTACTATAATTAAGATAAGCGAAGAAGAAACCAAAGCTTTGCTAGCTCAAGACGAACGATTGGTGATCAGGACGCGTATGGTATGTGTAGAGTGCGGTTTTTTGGTTGCGGTGAGCAACAACTTTGTTGACAAACACCGCTTTCCCCCTGTGTCGGCACTCTCAAGTAGGAGTAGGTAGTTATGCGTAACTTTAAAAAATGGCTGATGGCAATGCGTCATCCGCCAACATTGGAAGCAGGTAAGAGAGTTATTAACGTAGCGGTTTACACAATTTCTTTTAACCAAATTTTCTATTCCTCACTGCGACTTATATATGCGTTATTGTTATCTATGATATTCATGAACGTTACTCTAGCAAATGAAAATAGTGATTGCGATGTGAATGTAAGTAATTCCAGTGAATTACAAAATGCCATTACGAACGCCGTAAATTCAGGTAAGGTTATTTGTTTGGCTTCAGGTACTTATATGCCAACAAGTGGCAGCGATCGTGGTATTTCATTTAATATCACCATTAGCGATATTGTTTTGCGTGGTGCGGGAGAGGAAGCCACTATTTTAAGCGGTAATATTGGTGCTCCTAATAATAACACTGATAACTCACAGCACGTTGTTACTGTTCGAAATCAAACTGATGTCACTCTAAAATCGTTGACTATTTCAGATGGGTATAATGACCAGGTTGTAGATGCACTAAATATTTCTGGTAATGGATGGGGTGCAGGACTACTTGCTGTACTATCTGATATTACGCTCGATAAAGTGCATGTGCGTAATAATGATCATGCTTGGTTTGGTGGAGGAATTGGAACAATAAATTCTACCATCACCATCAAGAATTCTGTGATCAGTCATAACAGTGCTTCCTTCTCAGGTGGTGGTATTTATAGTGATGATATTAATAGTGTTTATATGCCAGGTACTAAAATACCTGATCCGAATAATCCTTACCCACTCGGTAAAGAAACTATCATGAATACTGTCATTGAGGATAATTTATCATTTCGAGAGACAGGTGCTTTCTTAAGGGGAAATACTTCATTGGATGTAAAAAACTCTGTCATTAGAAACAATCATGTTACCTCTTCGGGTTCTCCCACCGCTGGCCTTCTTGCTCTTGGGATAGATCCGTTATTTACCACAGATTTTACGGGTTCTATTTCCATTAAAAATACCTTAGTGGAAGACAACGTAGCGGGAAGACATGGTGGCCTGAGATTACTGGCTTTTGATTCAATTGAGGTTACTAACTCAACAATCAAAGAAAATACGGGAGGTGCAAGTGCTGGTTTAGAAATGGATGGCTTTGATAATGGCTTGGTGCGTGGTAACACATTTGAAGAAAATGTATCAGTGGATTCCGCTGCTGCGATATTATCTCTTAGATGTACCTCACTGACTGTAGACAATAACACATTTAATGGTAACGTATCAGCTGGATCACTACTTACTTTTGGCGGGTTAACATTGGGAGTAGGTGGTGCAATATACAGTCAAGCATGCGATACTATTATCACTAAAAATACATTTATGGATAACAAAGCCGCATTCGGGGGAGGTGCTATATATACCAAGCAAGATTCGATTTCTTGGTTTGGTCACCTTTTAAAAACCGGAGGTAATATAGTTGAATTATCGAAAAATACATTTAAGGGCAATGTTGCCCCAGCGGGTACAGGCGAACACATTCTATGCGATGGTGGTGCAACTATTCTTGACGCTGAGAAAAATACATTCAAAATGCCAGGGGTTTCTGGTGTAGTCAATTGTGGGGCCGGTCTTTGACGATGAAGAAAATTCTAGCAACGGAATGCATACACATTAGGAGGAGGTGAATCCTAAAAAACCTCCTCCTGAGCTTGGTTAGCCGTGCGAAGCACACTTTTTAAAGTTGGTCGCTTCGCGGCTTGGGTCCCGGGTTGTTTTATACCCTCAACTAAGATCAGCAACCCTACTGAAATTAATGGCGATGATACCAACTTTAAAGCAAAGTCCGATGCATTGTGGCAGCCAAAAAAGAGTTCAATGAGTTGGGCCAAATTAATAATCAAGGTTTATGAAATCGATCCATTAAAGTGTGAGCAATGTGGCAAGACAATGAAAATAATCGCCTATATTACCAACGCAACAAGCATCCATAAGATACTCTCACATATTGGTGAAGGCATTGAGCACCCAAAAATGAATTCGGCAAGGGGGCCGCCTGATGAATGCTGTTACGAAGAATGGTGGAATTCTGTACCTGATGAACAATATGATCAAACAATAAGTTGGTAAAAATTGAGCCAAGAGCGGCAATCGCCAGTCATGAAGTCGCCACATAAAAAGACTAAAGAATTCGTAAAATAAAAGTGGAAAAAACAAGTCAATGAATCGCTTGAAATTAGCAGTATACCGGTCAATACGTTCGAGTGAATTTCTATGGGAAAGGTTCAGTCAATTGCGCCAGCCTTAACGTTGCAACATACTCTTCTGTATAACCTTTTCTATGGCCCTAATGGTTTCATCACTTAGTTCATGAAAATATGTTCTTCTCATCTTACTCCCTAAGACTCCATTATTTTGCGCTACACATCGGATTATTCTGTCTATTTTTAGATCAGGCATGTCAATAACATTCTGAATCGCCAGTTTTGTTTGATCATAACGAACGATAAATTCCAACTCCTCTGCAAAATCTTCTCGAATAGTTGTTTCTATGCATCGAAATAAATATTCTGCGTAATGCGTGAAGTCGATGTACTGATAATGCTTCTTAGAATCATTCAGTACAGTTAATATACCTTGATCATCTAGATTGTAGTCATCAAGCGCAGTGAGCAATGGCTTAGAAAACGCCTCTAAAACCTCATCGTATTGCTTAATATTTTTAAGCATGACGGCAGAGACAGGAAAAATAATATTATCAGGAGTATAATGTGTTTTAGACAGAACATAGTGAATGATAAAGCGATGAATTCGGCCATTACCATCTTCAAATGGATGCAAAAAAACAAATCCAAATGATAATATTGCTGCGATCACAACCGGATGAATATTTGAATTTAATAATGCCGCCTCACAAGCCAAATAATTTAACATCAAAGCTTTCAGATCAACCGGCTTCGGAGAAATATAATGGACTTTGTGTTTATATAATAGCGTTAGCTCCCCAACATAATTCTGTGTTTTACGATAATCAGCGTCTTTATACTGCTCTTCTACGATATTGTTTTGCAGCGTGATTAATACTTCTTTGTCTAAATGTGGAATAGTTGATGCATCCTCAAGCAATGCAATAAATTTCGCTGTCCGCTTAACGTCTGGTTTTATTTTTTCTATACCAAATGAGGATTTCGTTTCCTTTGTATAGAGATAATTTGTAGCTCGTGCCAAGACCGATGGATCAACTGAATTCATTATATTTCTTGCAGTTCCCGAGAGATCCTTTTCCTCAAATTCTGCTAGGAGAGACGTTTTTCGTACTACTGGGCAAAAGCCCCTGTTACCAATCAAGTTATTATTAATGGCTTGCCGTTTACTCTTTATAGTTTTGCTAACATAATATTTTTTCGGATCTAAGACATTGACATAGGGAACATTTTTCATATCTTGCAATTCAAGACGTTCGTCAGTAAGGAATTCGTATAAAAACCAGATTATGCGACTATACTTTCCCGTTGGAGTAATATTGACAAAATATGAAATTTCATCTGCAGTGATGTTAGGAAAAAAAGCAGTCATAATCTCTAGATTGATACCTTCATGCTTGATCGCAAATTCTAATTGCAACAATGCATCCTTCGGATTGGGCAAAGCGTACGATTGTGGTAGAATAACAACCTCTTGGCGATTATGAACATATCGAGAACCGCGACCAGTCGGCGAAATAAAGGTTGTACGGTAGTGTGGAATGACCTTTAGTTGATAACGTTTCACTAATTCGCCATAGCCTACTGGAATCAGGTCTGTAGTTTGGATTTTCATCAGAAATGCTAACTCCCGTTTCAAAAGAATCATGTCCGTCATAAAGCTTTCATTTTAAATCATTTTTCCCTCAAAAGCATCATGAATGTTCTAAATGTTTCAGATTTCATTGTTTTCGTTATAAAACCATAGCGGCTGCAAATACTGCTTTTCCTTGAATAGTGTTGATAGCGCGTGGCATAATATTTCTGTGACAATAAGGACTCAATAATGAGACGAATGATCCTCACGCTGGCCCTGCTCTGCGGAGTCTTCCTGGCGGTTCAGGCCGGTGATACCGGTAACATTGATACCTCTTACGAACAGATGCTGCGCCATATTACTCCGGATGCAACAGGCGTGCACCACCTGGCCGGCGAAACATCTACCGCGCCGCAGGACGACCAGCGCTTCTGGGTGACTGTAGACGCCGCTAATAAATACGAACGCACTCGCCTACTCGAAGATGGCCTAGATATCGTTGAGATCGAAGCCACCAAAGTCTCGGGCTTCGCCCACGCCAACATGCTGGCGGATTTCAAACAGCGGAGATCTGCCCCCGTAGTGCGCAGCGCGGTCCCCCTGAAGGATTACTTGGCTACCGTATCGAAGGATCTTCCCGCCGTGGATTCCGCCTACCACAATTATTCCCAAACCACTCTGCTGCTCAGGTCTATGGCGGCCAATAACAGCGACATCGCTTCGCTTTTCTCCATCGGCAAAACCGTCGAAGGCCGCGATATCTGGTGCTTACGCCTCAATAGCAGTGCCAAGGGCACGGCTGTGAGCGCCAAGCCGGGCGCCTTCTTCCTGGGCAACATGCATGCCCGCGAACACCTGGCCAACGAGGTGCCGCTGCTGCTAGCCGCCTGGCTGTTGGAGAAGCGCAATGACGCCGCCTTGAAAAAATATCTCGACACCCTCGACATCTATATCGTCCCGATGAACAATCCCGACGGCGCGGAATTCGACATAAAGACTGGCAGCTACCAGATGTACCGCAAGAACATGGCTAAGAACAGTAACGGCTCCACGGGAGTGGACCTCAACCGCAACTACGATTCCTGGTGGTGCGAACAGGGCGCCTCCCATTCCTCCTGGTCCGACACCTACTGCGGACCCAAAGCCTTCTCGGAACCGGAAAGCCGAGCCATTAAAGCCTTCTTCGAGGCTCGCCCCAACTTAAAGACGCATATCAGCTACCATTCCTACGCCAGCACTATCCTCTATCCATGGGGAGGCAGCGAGGAGGAAATAGACAACGTAAAAGACCGGAATGCCTTCGTGAAGATCGCGAGGGAAATGGGCAAGCTCAACGGCTATCACCCAGAGAAGGCCAGCGAGATGTACATAGCCACCGGCGAGAGTTGCGACTGGGCCTATAAGACTACCGGTGTATTCGCGTTTACTTTTGAGCTGGAAGGCAACGGTTTCTACCCGGGCGCGCCCATTATCACCCGCGCCGTAGAGAAGAATATAAAGGCCGCCTTGTACCTGCTCAGCGTAACCGATAATCCTTATAAGGTGCTGTAAACGCGTGCCAATCCCAATCTTCTAAACAATTGCTTGAGCGCTGAAGTCGTAGAAACCGTTAATCGTGCAGAAGAGACATCGGTTTACTGTATAAAAAACCAATTAAAAGCACCGGGCTCCTCCGCTTCTTTCAGCTTTTCGGTTTGTGGTTTAGGTTGCTGATCAGCGCCATGTTGAGAGATTGGTTTTGACGATAAAAATCTTTGTCGTGATGCAGAGGGTATTGCGGCGACTTCAATTGAATCTTCGAGCATTTCACTTGAATATAAATTTGATCTCAGTTTGGATGTAGCTTTTTGCTCATCGAGGAGACGTGACATTTTTTTTCCCTCTTTTTCAAGACTGTCGAGAATATTCATTTGTTGAGTAAGCTCATCATTCTGTAATGCTGCTTCAGCTTGAGCCAGTTCCTTTTTTCGTTTCTCGATTTCGATTCGCGTTAGTGGCGCAGGATTTGAAGACTCTGATGGTTGAGGTTGTACGTTATTACGTGCCTCTTGGATAATATTAAGAATCCGTGCTTTTGAGGGCGCACGGTCAAAAAGCCAAGTAGCTTCAGACAGGCGAAGGATGTGCGAATAAGGATTCAGTTTGTTGTTCAGTATCTCATTACAGAATGCGATGCGTTGCTCAAGATTGGCTATGTCAGCAATGAAGGCAAGAATTTTATTTTTGATATCGGGCTCACCAAGCTGTTCTAAGCTTTTTGGTAATAAATTAGTAATGTTCTCGTTTGTTAATTCCCGCGCTTGTAAGATGGCGATAAATTCCATAACGGTTAAAGGTGTTTTGTGAGAGGTAAACACTTGCTCTCGAAGTCGATCGATGGAAAGCGATTTTAAAACTTGATCGTTAGAGATGCTCTTTCCAGGCAGCATGAAATATTCCCACTCTTGTTCCTGCGATTTGGAGACGTGCATCACAAAAATCTTGGGAGAAGTGCCAACTCTATGGGGGAACTTAATAACAGTAGACAGTTGTGATTGCCCTTTTTTGTCTTTCCACAAGAGCCAGGTCTGCACAGAACAATTAAGTAGTAATTTTTCGACTTCATCTGTTGTTAATATAAAGCTGCGTGCATCATGTTGTTCTTGGCTGAGTTTCATAAGTATTGCCTCTATTTAAATTTTATTGATCTATAGTTTCTATTTAGGGTTTTATACCCGATTTATAGAGTAATTGCAAGAATTTATTGGATATTTACAAGTATTCGTCTATTATCTGGTCTGGACTAATGCCCCATTAACTATTAGTCTATTAGAATGAACAAAAACGTACTGCTCGCCCTCTTTGCTGTCGCGATGGCTTTGCTTGTCGTGTTGACTGTGCTGCGGCCGGCGACTAAACCGCAGTTTTCTTTGTTTCCTATTGAAAATTATGATCAAGATTTATCGCACTGGATTAAGCCTAACGATGTCCCGTTGTTAAGCAAAGAATTGCAGGCTACGCGTTTTGCTCATTGGCAGCAGCATTATTTTGGTGAGCAATCACCGTGGAATTTGGCGCATATCAAACAGATGCTCGATGCTCCCCTTGATCTAAAAACAGAAGTGAAAGATAGGCTGCATCGTTTTAGTAATCAGCATAAATCACCTAAAAAAATAGGGTATGGGGTTAATTTTCGGCAACTACCCGATGCTTGGATTAAACGCTTACAAGTCAATGTAAATCTTGAGCAATTTGAATATGTTATAGACAGTTCTTCACAACGCGCAATAACAGTGACAAATACGCACGGGAGAGAGCTACCCACCGAAGAAGTGCATTTTTATAATCATACTTATGCAGGCCAAGGTTATCCGTTTGATAATTTGCAGGTATCGAGTATCTGGGCTGGCACACCGTTGTATATTTTAGGTGAATCTCGCCATCGCGATTTTGTGCTGGTGGCAACGCCAGATGTGCGTGCTTGGGTGAAAAGCACGGATATCGCTCGCGTTGATGAGGCTTTTATTACTGCGTGGCAAGAGGCTGCAAAACGACAACTGGTTGCCATTACCGATACGCAAATTCCGCTCGATGATGAAGAAAACAAACTATTTCGTGTATCGGGTTATATCGGCATGGTATTTCCTGGTGAAAAAAAGGGCAACGGCTGGCAGATTTTGCTACCCGTGCGTGATGAACAAGGACGAGCACGCATTCATCATGCTTTGATTCCAACTGCTGCAGCAAACGCTATGCCCGTCCCCGCAACCTCACGCGAATTTGTGACGCTTATTTCAAAATTAATACATCGCCCGTATGGTTGGGGCGGGATGTATTTTTATAATGATTGTGCATCAGAACTCAAAAATCTGTTTACCCCGTTTGGCGTGTGGCTGCCAGCGCACTCATCTGAGCAAATCAATCCGCAGAGTTACCCAGTTAATACTGTCGATTTATCAAAGTCGAGTCGAGATACTCGATTGCAGTTTTTGCGAAGCAAAGGACTACCCTTCCTCACCATCATCAATGATGGTGGACATGTGATATTGTATCTTGGCACCTATGCCAATCCAGATGATCCAAAACACCTTCCGGTGGCTCTCAGCTACCAAAACGTGTGGGGTTTAGAGCCACGAGATCCGGCGCCGAGGAAGGATCGCCGCTCTGTCATCGGGGGATCCGTGTTACTGCCGATCTTGCCGTTCTACCCAGAAGACCCTGGCGTCGCATCTGATGCCGATTACAACGTATTTATCGCTGGATTTTTAGGAGTTAACAGCAAAAATCAAGGAAGCCACTGATTGTTTTCTTATTAATATTTCTTTAATATTCCCTACCTATAATCTGTAAAGTATAACTTGTAATAACATTAAAATTTAAATATGGTGAATCATGTCTAGACGAATTAGAACTCCAGATCAACCTGCCGGACCTCTTGGTCATGGCGGCAGCCGCCCGCATTATTATGCAGAAATCGATCACTATATTAATGGTGACGAAAGAGTCGATGTTCCCGAAGGACCAGACCGTAATATTCACTATAAACAAAGCAAATACGGCAACCATGACTTATCTAAACTAGAAGCCGCTTTTTCAGAATTATGGGTGTTAATGGTCAATGATGGCCAAAATAAACGCACCGCTAAACCCTATTTAGCCTTTCAAGATCCCAACGATGCTACCACAATCACCGGTTTTGCTAGCGAACGTGTCCCTAATTGGCATTCATTCCAGGATCATCCCGAATTAAAACAGTGGGATAAAGTCAACAAAGAAGATTTTGCTGCAACTTCTATGACAGCGGGTATTTTCGAAGAAGACGATTGGCATCGTGGTAATATCGGTACTACCAGTAATCTGAATGATGCCGAAATAAGAATCGTGAAAATCGACCATGATATGAGTTTCTATCAATCGATTTATTCAAGACTCGGCGTGGGTGGCCGCGCTGGATTTCATCCGGGCAGTAAAAATCGCCATCATCTTACACCAAAAGATCTCGTTACCTTTCCTGTTCCCACTAGCGAAGAATACCGACCACATTATTGGCCTGGCGTAAAAACAACGGGGCATCCCAATAAAAATTATGGTTATGGCGATGTGCGCAAAATGCGTGAAATGTCTGCAAACGCAGACTATATCAAACATAAGTATTTTTATTTGCTTAAATTTCTCATGCTATCAAAAGAATTTTTATCGGCTGCCATTGCGCAACATTTGGATCCTGCATCACCGATGTTTGATTTAGTGCTGAATACGGTTATGGAACGCCAAGCTGAAATGAAAACGGTGGCGCTTTCAACACCACAATTTAGAGCGATGCTGAATGATCACCGTGCAGAATATTGGCCAAAACTGCAAGCACATTTAACAGACTATAGAACGAGTATTCAAAATGCTGGCCTCAATTTGCCGACAGAGAATCAATTTAATGATCTTTGTAATCAGAGCAATATCTCCTCTATTAATAATGATACACCACTGCATACTGCCATACGTTCAGGCTGTTTTCGCTTTGATGAAACCTTGGCTCGTTATAAGCAGGACATTAATACAACCAACTTACTGGGTGAAACTCCGCTAAAACTTGCCCTTGCAACGGGTGTGAATATGCCGGTGACTGCTGAGCGCAAGGCCATTGCCAAATTCTTAAAAGCGAATGGCGCAAAACTGGCGCCTGGTGATAATTCTTACAATACTTTTATGGCAACACCATTAGATAATCCTTCGAAATTTCATGAACTCAGCGCACTGTTAGCACAGAATGACCGCGCCAATGCCTTAGCGCAAATACAAGCCCTCACGCAACCTGAGTTGATAAATCTGTTCACCGCTTCATTGCGCAATCGACAGCACAGCGCTGTCATTGAGTTGATCAAAACAGAATGGAACACCATTCCAAATCGACCAGAAAATGAGACCTTCAGCGCACGCGCACTCATACAATTGCGTATCGCTTTGACAGAATTAAGACAAGACACCAGCATGACTTTAAAAATGAAAAAAGATGCCGCGATTTTGGCATTTAAAACCATTATGCCTGAGCTGAATGCTGACCAATTAAGAACAGCCCGAGAAATTTTACAACATGATGATTATAAGTTCATTAAGCAGCTAACCAGTCGCACCGAAATGGTGCGCTTATGGCGCGGCGCGTACGGTGTCACCTCGACGTATAAAACCATCGCGAATATGATGATTAATCGTTCGAACCAACTACAGCGTGCAGCAGACAATGCTCACAAACAAGAAGCAAGACAAAACGTACGCGAAATTAAGCAGAATTTCAAAGATCTGTGCGGATTTTTTGCGCGACATTCTGCTAAGTATAATAAATTGCAGATGGCTGAACTGCCTCCGGTAGTAGTTGCTGCAGCTGGGGCCTAGTGTAACGAGGCTCCATCATTTGCGAGCTGGCGAGGCTCCGTCATTGCGAGCACTATGCGAAGCAAACCAGAAAAAATCTATAACCGATTACCTTAAAAAATCAGCGTGCGCAGCACTCCTTTTTAACTGGATTGCTTCACTATTCGTTCGCAATGACGATGCCTCAAATTAGGCTATAATTAGAACATATATAGTGCAGCGAAGGGAGAATTCCATGTCGTCAGAAAAGTCTTCCGAAGATACGCCATTTAAGCTATTGAATTTGCCTTTGGAGCTGCTCGTGCTGGCTTTGAGTCGTATGACACCCAGCGATCGAGCGACATTTGCGAAGGCAGGTAAAGAAAAAATCAGTGATGCGCTCCAAATTCTGAATGAAAAGTATGAAAGAATATTTGCTGAGGAATTTCCACAAACGTATGAAAGTATACTTGACAAAGAAGCGATACAAGACTGGAAGGATCGATATGATCAAATAGCAGAAGCTGCCTACCTATCTTATGACCAGCCCTATGAGAAATTCTATACAGCTGTTAAAAAACGACCGTTTGATATTGATGATTTCCACGAGGCCATCGATGCCATTAATGCTGAAATGATCAGCGAGGACATGGCAGGCAAGAGAAGCAAATTAGATTATCTCAAAAAGTTTTTTTCCATTTCGAATGCTTTTGAATTTATGACGCCAGATTCTTGGACTTGGAAATATAGACAATCCTCTCATGTTGCACGAGATGTGTTGAATTCCATTTTCGAAATATTGGTCAAGCCTAATTGTGATAATGATCAGTATTTATTTATGTTTGCCATGTATACGCATCAAAGTCTTGATGCAGTGAAAGCCATTGCGCTTAAGATTGATATCAATGTCCCAGATTCTAAAGGCAATACTCCGCTACACTCTGCCTGCCAAATAGCAGAAGTTGAATTCGTACGCCTAGTGCTCGAAAGAAATGCTACCGTGAATATTCGAAATGCTGAAGGCGATACGCCATTACATATTGCTTGCAGAGCAGGAAGCGCTGAATGCGTGACATTATTGCTAGAGCATAACGCAGAAGTAGAAATGCGCAACCGACGTTATTCTCCCTTACACATAGCTTGTAAAGAAGGTGCATTTGAAGTTGCTGAAATTTTGGTTAATGCTGAGGCAGACGTTAATTCGATTAGTGCAGATGATAGCACACCGCTAGGATTGTGTTGTTTAAGTTCGGACACAAGACTTTTCAATTTATTATTAGCTAAGGGCGCAGATATAAATCTAGCATTCCTGCATGCTTGTGGAACCGGAAATTTACAGGTCGTAAAAAAATTGTTAGAGTATGGCGCTAATGTTCATGCAGAGTTCGAAGATATGCCTCTGACATTGGCTTGGCAGAATGGGCACAATGATGTCATTCGAGCTTTGTTGGACGCTGGAGCTAAAGTTGAATACTATTTATTTAAGAAGATTCTCAAAAACAGAGATTTAAAACTTGCCAGTGAAATTTTAAGCAAAAAATTAATCACAGATTACAGAGGCCTCGAAGAATTATTAGAGACTTATACTGAAAAAAATGACGAAGAGATTATGGCATTGTTATCATCGATTGTTCTTGATCCTGAGTTACCCATGAATCGACGAAGAGAAGTAAGACTTCAGTCAGCTAATAAAGAACAAATACCTGATTATGAAGATACATTTACGTATCTAGAAGAATTGTTAACCTCGGAGCTTGGTGCGGAAAACGATGCTCTCTTAGAAGCTACTGTGCGCCTGAAACATCCTCTAGAAATCCCAGAGCGTCTATTTGATGAGGCGTTCAGAAAAGCGATTCAAGAGTATGGAATGTCTGCAAACAATGCGATTCTACTTGCTTGTCAGCATGGGCAGCTCAGAGTGGTAGAGCTGTTGTTAGATCATGGCGCGGATGTCAATGTATTGGATCGCGGCTATACACCTTTAGAATTGGCATATGAGTCGAAGCAAACAAAAATTGTTGATTTATTGTTGGATGAAGGTGCAACAGTTGGGTTCTCATTATTGACTAAAATTATTACAGCTCGTGACTTAAAACTTCTACAAAAGATTACCGATAAAGGATTGTTTGTGGACCATGAAAAGTTAGTAAAGCTTTTTATCAAAACAAGCAGAAATGCTTGGTACTTTTCATTATTATCAAAAGCAGTCGATAAAATCCCTCTTAATGTGGTTATAGAAATCTTGCGCAACGAGAAAGGCAAATATTTTGCCAAGATATCGCAAACAGGTCATAAAAATATCATAGATGCATTGATTCTCTTAGATAAAGAATATCAAGAAAAACTATCGAAATCCTTTCCTCTTTGGTATGCCGCTATAGTAAAGAAAACCAAGTCGATTGAAAAAATCAATTGGAAAGCGGAATATGATTTAATGATTGAAAAAGGCTTAAGCCAAGCTTGCGAATATAGAGCGGTCGATGTTGTAAAAGAACTGTTAGATGCCGGTATAAAACCAGTGGGAAGATGGGGTGTGAGTGCGTTCGGTTTTGCCTGTAAAAATGGCCCTTTGCAGGCTGTGGATTTATTGATTCGACAGGGTGCAGATGTCAATGCAAAGGATCAATCAGGCTATGTGCCATTAATATATGCTTGCAGTTGGACTCACAAAGATAAAGATAACAAAGCCATAGTCGCCTTATTATTGAAAAAGGGTGCGGATAAACATATCGCCTTAGTGCAGTCTTGTTTAACAGGGCAATCAGGAGCACTCAGTATGCTGTTGGGTATGGGCGCGGATATTAAAGTCAAAGATGATCAAGGCAGATCACTGATGGATATTGCCTATGCTGATAAAATGAGACTTCATCGAAAAGAGGATCTTGTTCTTGCTGATAAAATAATCGAGATATTATTAAATGCCGGAGCAAAAGTAGATCGCCCGCTGTTCGAAAAAATGATTACTGATGGGCAGCTTGAACTCGCAGACAAAATTTTGCAGAAAAAAGCGACGACCGATGATGAAGGATTACAATCATTATTGGATGACGCTAGAGATGTCACTTCTCGTATCGATTCTCCTCTGGATTGATTTGATCTTCCAGTTCAATTAACTAAAATTAATGTCGCTATAGCATCTATGGCTTCAGACTGATCTCGCGCCATCTCATTGATGAAATTATAACGATTCTTACTTTGCGAATACGAAGATTCTTGTGAAGAGGAAGGTTCTTCAATTGATATTGCAGAATCTAAAGAGTCTTGCTCATCTACATCTTCGCCAAAATTAAAGTAACTAGACGGAGAAACTTTGGCGGTATGACTTAATTGTTGATGGGTGTGTGAAGTCTTATCTTGCATCGTCATATGTGCGGATTGCTGCACATTACTTTGTAAGCGTTTGCCTGTTTGATATTCTAAAGCTTTATTGATGGCAAAGGCACCACCTAGTACTGCTATAGCTATACCTGCAACAATGGGCGCAGCAGCAAAAGTAAAAATCATGGCTAAACAGCAACTGATGCTGATGACACACACCAGAGAAAATGCGATTGATGCTGCATCTGGAACAGCAAAGAGAGTTCGTTTTAAATTACCTACATGATCATTCTCTGCTGGATTGTCTATTTTTTTGCGCCATGGTTGAAAGTTCTTTGATCGTTTAATTTCATCGACGTTTATGGCATCGTTAGCAGGAATTTGCTCCCTAACTTGATCAGAATGCATGTAGTTTTTTAACTGACGAGCTAGCTTAACTTGCGATTTTTCCCCAGCTGTTGCTGAACTCATTTGGCTGGCTAAATAACTATAAAAGTCATCTTCCGTTGCAGCATAATCGTCTTCATAAGCGCCAATTTTTTTACCATAGCAATCTTGATATACAGGGTTGCTCAAAGGACGTTTAAAACCAATTACCGTTTCTATGGTGCGCATAAAGCTTTCTTTATCTTCAATCTCGTTGATGCCTTTTGACTTTAAGGTCAAATGATTTTGCACATACTTTCTTAATAAGACCTGAGAGTTTATAGCCTGGGTATTGCGCAGCTCTTCATCGTATAATGCACGTTGCAATTGGGCGCGTTTTTGTTGAGCTAATTCCATATTAGACTGTTGCTCATTTTGATATGATTGATAAAGATTCCAAGCGAGCTTAACCAGTGTATAAGCACACGCAATTACTGCTCCGACTATTGGAATAAGGGTTGCCGCGGTTGCACTGACTAGAAATCCTGTTCCACCCAATGCTATGGCCATGCCATCTAGCATTGCTACTCCAAAACAGCCTGTGACAATTCCTGCACCTAGTGCAGTTAAACTTCCTGCAATAGCTCTGCCGACAAAAAGAGATTTATTCACAGGTTCAGGTTCTTCAACAATAATTGCGTTTATTTTATCTTGTTTGGGGTGATATTCTTGCTGCATTGCGTTAACAGGCCTGAGTGATAATCTTTCTGTATGATCATATAATGCAGAAAGCTGTGCTATCCTTTCGTTTCGTAATAGCGTTTGATTACGTTTTTTATTTTCACGTTTATTGTGCTTGTCAATGCCGAAATCTTTTATAAACTTGAGTGTTCCTAGGGTAACAGCCAAACAAATCATGACGATAGTCAAAGCCAAATTAATCACAGGTATTCCCACCACCACACCGGCAAAACCTTGCGTTACTGTCATAGTTGTGAATGATTCAAAAATACAACCAAAGAAATTTAACGCCTTGCGCGAATTACGAACGTGAATCGATTTTCTAGATTTAGTGTTGAGTGACCTCATGACCTCATCGATTAAATGATTTTCACGTGCGTTTACTTCATCCAGTGAGAGATCATCGTCCATGACGATAAATCGATTATAAGATTGTAAAACAGCATGATCATAATGAGTTAGCTCCTGCAAAGCGATAGCCAATTTATTGGCGTCATAAGCGGTGACTTTGCGACGATTTAAACGATAGTTGCGTAAAATAGATCGCAAATATTCTTGATTATCCAACATTTCTTTGATGTTGATGGCGTCCAGATTTCTAGCCATCTGCTCTTGATCTGCCAAAATTTCTAGTTGATCCAGCTCTTGTTGATTCTTAACTTGAGAGATAATGCCGGAAAGGGTCATTATTACGATGCCGCCAATCCGCGTCAGCGCCATTAAAAAGCGAACCGCTGGATGAAATAAAGTGACATCCGTAAGCTCTTGACTGGAGGCACCATTATCAGTGAGATGAACAATATTTCGATTTGCAAATTGATAGTAAGTTTTATTGACAATGCGAGTACCATTCTGCACGGCCCCCGAATCATCGTAACCGTGAAAAAGACTTAAAACAATGTTTACGCCCCATTCCAGAACTTTACCAGGTTTTATTGTCATTAGAACCCCTCCCCAAAAGTGTTCTTGTCAATAAGATTATAGTTATTTCACACGTTCATTTTAATGCGTATAAAATGCGTATTACAACCCTGATTTATTCAGCGCTAATCGGGGGGACTCAATGATTGGATCCTCCGCTCCAAAATCATCATCACTTAAACTTGTTGCGATGAAACTGTGATTATTCGCGCTTAATAAGGCGGTGTCACTATTGACTCGTTGCAGTCTTTGAGGAACGGGAGCAGGAGCAGGAACATGGACTGGTGGGACAGGTGCTTCTGGTACGTGCACGGCAGCATCGGCAAGAGCACGCTCTGCTCTCAATTTTGCATATTCAGCGGTTTTATCTTGGATCGCCATCTTCGTCATTTCTTGATTGTAAACTTCTTTGCGTTCATCACGTTTATATTCAATCACTTTGGAAATGGTAAAAGCGGTAATCAACGTTGCGGCCATCACTGCGGCGACGATAGGAAAATATGGCCCTGACGCCACCACCGTTGCCACTGCAAATCCAATACCAATCGGACCTAGTGATGAGAATGCTAATAGGGCAATATCTTTGAACAAGGTCATAAAACGTCTGAAGTTTCCCATATGATCGTGCTGAGTGGGGTCATCCACTTTTCTGCGAAACACGCGATCGACCCAAGTGTTTTTGACTTTTTTGTCTGTGGTAACAATATTCACGTCATTATTACCTGTCATATGGTGTTTAACTTGCCTTGCTAAATCAACTTTTGAAAGCTCACCATCACCTGGGTCACTCAATTTGCCCGCTAAGAAGCTATAAAAATCGTCATTGGTTTTTGCGGCACCATGGGTATAGCCAAATAATTTTGTGCCACTGTCATAATCTTTATCTTTATTGACAAGAGGTCGATTAAAGCCAATCATGTTTTCAATGCGTTGCATAAAAGCCTCTTTGCTCTCAGCACAAGGATCGTCTTTCATCTCAAGATAGCTTTGGATATACGTTCTTAATAAAGCGGCGTCGTTTAAGGCTGCTACCGTTCTCAATTCTGCATCGGCAGTTAAATTATCGCGCATGGCTACTTTTTTGGCGTTAAGATCAGCAATGACTTTTTGCTCTTCTTTGTTGGCTCGATAAATATCCAACGCCGTTTTCGACAAGAATAAGGCACCCGCGATGATGACCCCGGCGATCGGCACTGCTAACGCAGCTTGGCTTCCTGCGGCTAACGCTGTACCACCGAAACCAGTCACCACTTTCATGATGGTGTCGATCATAAACCAACCAATGACAATACTCAGCGATGCAGTAGCCACTGTTCTGGCAGTGACACCAATGCCAAACTGCGCTTTGTGAGCAATGTGAGGGTTCTCCACATCAGCACTAATATTGGGGTTTACCACTGCACCCAGTTGCGGCCGATATTGATCGGCATCAGGCAACTCGGTTTTGGTATTCAGCTTTGCCATATCAACAGACAACGCTTTAAACAGATTTTTATGACGGTCTCGCGTAGCGACATTATCGGATTTTTTCTTTGATCGGCGATGTTGCTTTTCAAATAAAAAATCTCTCAGTAATCGCGTTACGGTGGCGACACCAGCACATCCTATCATGACGCCTGCGACAATCAGATTCACTACAGGGATGGATAAAAGTGTGCTCGAAAAACCGCTGACCACACTCATAGCCGTAGTACCGGAAAACACAGAATCCCCTGCGCGTTGCAGCTTTTCGACAAATCTGCGCGCCTTGGATTTTTTTTGCGTGAAGTTCAGTCTGCGTCTCATCACTGCTTCGGCAGCAGCCACTAATTCGGCTTCGCGGTTATTTTGACGATTTTTGATTTCATCTGCATCAGCAAGCATAAAGTTTTGCACAGCTTGTCTAACCGCTGGGTCATCTTCTGTAATTGCAGCTAAAACTGATCGTAATTTATGCGCATCATAAGCGGAGATTTTTTTGCGATGGGAGCGATAATCTGCAAGGATGAAACGCAAATGCGCGCAGTTTAATTCAATGGTGAGCTCTTCTGGATCATAATAATCATCTCGAAATTTGAGAAACATTTGACGCATATTTTCTAACTGCGGATTGACCACATATTGAGGGTCATTTTCTAACCGCGTGATTAAATTTTTTAATTCTATTTCACGTGCAGTTTGTTGATCAGCATCTAAAGTTTCTTGATCGGTTTGGGCCTCGTCTTGGCGATTTTTAGTCACAACCACGTTTGATATGCTGGCTACGGCGGAACCTAAAATACGCGTAGTGCCGACTACCACTTTCACCACAGGATGTTCAACTAGGCTGAGGTTCCTGTCCGTATCAACGATGATTTCTGTGCCTTGCACTAGTTTGCTGGAATTGTTGATGGTACGCAATGTGCTTTGCGTGGTTCCCGAATCATCGTAACCACTAAACAAACCTGAGACGCCGTAAACGACCGACTCGAAAACTTTCATAACCTTATTTGGTTGACTCATGACAGCACCCCACGCTGTTATGAACCGTCACGTAGCTAACCCCCTGAGAGCTAGACTCAAAACATCCGTTTTTCGTGGCTGATTCTTATCCTGTCTTTTCATTCTTCTCAGTTCTGATCTTACAGTAGGAACATTAAGAATACCTTAAGTGGGCGGCTTGGGAGTGAAAAATAAGTGCAGCGGGTCCTTAATATTGTGTTAATTATAGTGCGGTATCATATGTCTTAAGTGTTTAGAGAGGACTGAATCAGTCACGATACAATGAGGATGTTTAGAGTCTAGCTCCCCGGGGTTAGCTACGTGAGGGTTCATAACAGCGCGAGGTGCTGTATGAGTCGTCAAAAAAAGGTAGTCGGTATAGCCGAAGGCGTGAATAGTTTTTTCCATGGTGGCGTGGCCGGTGGGGATGATTCTGGTCTTGGACGTGGTGTCTGGTCAGCTGCCGCTAAATTAGAGTTTGGCGCAGAAACTGATCTTAATGAACTCATCGGTGAAGGAATCGATGACAATCCCAATTTAATGATCGGCTTAGGCGTGATTATCGGCCTACGCTTGCTGGGCATGGTTGTATCCATCACAGCGGATTTAATCAACCTAAAGCGCACTCAAACTACTGAAGATGAAAACAATAAAAAATATCTTGAGCTACTTGAGAAGCGTAGAAAATTGTTGGCCGCTTTAATTTTAGAATTACAAAAAGACACTGTCGTTGTTGTAGACAAAGCTGACACCATTGCTAAATTACAAAATGCTGACAACATCGCTGATGAAACGAAATTGTGGGTCATACTCAACATCGCCTTTACCAAACTGATACTAGCGCATTATCGTAACAATTTAACACCGTACAATCTGCACAGATTAAAATCCACGCTGAGTGACATCACAAATGCTGATAGCACTGTCGCCACCAATCTTGAATCTTTAATTCATGCTCCTGCTGTTGCGAGAGAAGAACATGAGCGCATCTTGATTGCGAGTACAAAATCTGCTCTCAAAAAACCGGTGGACTTGAATATCCAACGTGAATTCGATGACTTAAATTCTCCACGTCGAATCGTTGCACAAGCGTTCGAAGGCTTCGGTGATTTTTTCATCGCGTTTTCAGCAGGTGCCAGTGTAACCTCTGGTTTACTGGGACTCATCAGTATGATCCCAGGCATTAATTTAATAGCAATGGGTGTGTGGATCTCTGCACTGTTGGTTGGCGCTGTGTTCGGTGCATCAAAAATGGTGAAGAATTATTATTTTGATCGTAACCACACTAAACGCAGAAATGAGATGACTAATGCTGCTGTGCGTGCAAACCAAGTGAATCAACTACAAATCTTATTTCAGCATGCGCAATATTTTAATGCCGATCAAGCAGTCATTCCTGAAGGTGGTGTGGTTTTTGACAACGCACCTAATCTTGCTGTAACCGACAAGGTCAGCACCCACAAGCGTGATTTCGTCATTATTGCCACTGCAAAAGTCCTGACCTCTGCACTGTTAGGTGTATTACTCGGATGGTCATTGGTGACGACTTTTAATGATGTGGTGAGCAATTTAGCCTTAACAATTAGCGGAACTGTTACTAGCTTAGCTGGCAATGCCCTCATTGCGGTACCCGTGGTTGGTGCGGTCCTTACTACCGGCATGTTCGTGGCTAAAACAGCTTGGTCGCTTTATAAATCTTATCAAGATGAACAAGCATTAGTTGAAAAAGTGAATGCTAAAATAACGGATATAGAAACTCGTGCAAAAAGAGACCCTACGCTCAGAACAGTCTTAAGTAAAACTAAAGCAAAACTGTTGAAAGAGTTTATTGAAAAATACGAACAGAATCGCGCTTTAAAAACCAACATCGATAGCGTTGAGTCTTCGGAAGAATTTTTGCAGTACATCGAAAGCGCCATCGGCTTCAGCCGTGCAACAGCAAAAACGCCTGAGCTTTTTTACGGATATTTAGCTCATGTCCTAGAAAAAGATCCTGCCATGAATCAAGCAGATGCGATTGCACTGGCAACCCGTGTGAGAAACATTGCGAATGATCCTCCAGTGATTATTTTAGAAAGCAGAAAGGTAAGAAAACCTGAGCTAAAACAAGGTGGCTTATTGCGATTCACTTTGCAGTTTGGCAAATTGAGTGACGCACTAAGACGAGACCTGAAAGACATGATCCAAATGTTCAAACCCGGTAACTCTGAGAAAGCAATTGCTTACAACAATGCACTGATGCATGAAATCGAAGTACTGATCGGCTTCAACCGCACTGAAGCGATATCAGTTGATCACTTTTATGGGTTCTTGGCGTATCAACTGCTAGATGGTAAAAAAACCGAAGCAGCTGAAGCAAGAACATTGGCAGGTCGCGTCAAAAATATTATGAACCCGACAGAACCTCTGCCCATACAAATCGCCTCTGAAAAAGTGGAAAAATCATGGCGTGAACGCGTTTTTCAGCGCAACGATCACGGAGGCAACTTAAGCCGTTTAGCAACCGAGTTCAAAGAAAAAGCCGCTTTTGGATTTGCATCAACCTGCACGGTGTCTCTTGGCTTAGGTCTTGCTGCCACTTTCTCAGCATTTTCTGGACCTGCATTTCCGATCGTCTTAGGAGTTTTACTAGCGGTATTGATCACAACTTTCATCGTGAGCAAAGTGGTCGAGTACAGACGCGGCAAACGCATGAAAGAACACAACGAAAAATTGGCAACCCTAACCTTGCAAGATAAAACGGCGGAGTACACAAAACGTTTAACCGACCCATTAATCACAACCAAAGCGCAAGAACTTCGTGATCAACAAGAAGCCGCACCTGCTGCTGAAAACCAAGTGGTGAATGTTGCTGCACCTGCACCTGCACCTGCGCTTGCTGCAGCTCCAGCTCCAGATCCCGCCCCAGCTCCTGCTCCTGCACCTGCTCCAGACGCCCCTCTTGCCCATGCGCTTGCTCCAGATGCTCCCCCTGCACTTGAACCACACATTGTTCCCGCAGCAGAAGATAGAGTTGCACACCCACGACGCTTTAGTTTAACCGAGCATTTAGGCGATGCAACAGCAACTGCACCTGCAAATGATCATGCAGATATCGTACCCCCTTTTGAGTAGCTTATTGTGATTTAATCAATATACACTCTCAAGCGGACGCCCTCTGCTTCTTGCAAGGTATGAATCACAGCGAATAAATTATGCGCAGTAGGGTTTCCTGAATTACCCAACATTCGCTGTAGACTTTTTGAATCTTTATGCAAGTGTTCTGCTAAAGGGCCAAATTGAATCGTAGCATTGATATAATCGCGCAATAATGATTTTGCGAGATCAATTTCATCATTGAGAAAAGTTTCAACTGCTTCACGCAGCATTTCACGACGGAATTCTTTATCCGTCCTTGCACGTTTCATAACTGTTTCTCGAAAATGCTTAGTAATAGCCATTTTATCACCTATCTGAATCCTAATGTTAATAGTACCATACACGTTACCAACTTGTGAAATATTTTTGCATGGCAGCAGTAAAGCTAACTCGATTTTGGCACGGTAGCAGGATAGGCAAAGTTGACCAGTCAGCTGGAATTCTGGAGCGAAATAAAGCGCAGGAGGGGGGAGCCCGACGAGCCATTCGCGGAAGAACTCCAGCTGACTGGTCAACTTTGCCTATCCTGCTACACATGATGAACCAGATTGTGACTCCAATGTATAAAGCATAAATTTTGTAAAATTTATTCCTTTTTTGTGGATGTCTGCTGGGAGAAGATTGCTGGGTTGACCTGATTGGGGTATAATGCCGATGAAATAATCCCTAGAAAGGTGTGTGAAGATGAAGAAAGAAGTCTGTTTTCCAGTGACGTTTATGAGTGAAGAGGTCCTTAGGTCTATCGCTACAGTCAAAAAGTTACTCGCGCTTAAGCTGAATGAATTGCGTGATTTTACTAAAGAGAATAAAATGCGGCGTCAACCCGTCGCTTTAGATAGACCTCTTCCTGAGATGCCAATATTGCGAGGTGACAATAGAAGCTTTGATCAACTGATCAGCTATATTATTAATTTTCATCTTCAGTTGTCGAATAATTCCAAACAAACATTGGTGATGGTTCCAGAGTCAGATCAAATTGTTGTCTACTTTCATGAGGGTACACTAGAAAAAACTATTGATGATCTTACGTTGCTTCAAAAAACTTGGGTTAATGAAATATTTCCACGATTGTCAAAGTGGAAATTCATTTCGGGTACCACCAAAATTTATTTCGAATGTCTTAGCTATCCCTATTTCAAAAATATTCTTTCGATATGCACTAACAAAAATGCCGACACTGTACTTGAACATTATGGCATCGAAATGATTCCGTCTGCAGAACACTCAGGCCAGTTCCTTTATCAAACTGATATCAAGGCCCAGTCGGATAAACCTTTAAATATTGAAAAAGATCTCTCCAAGGTTCAAGAGCTTTTAACCAATACAAAAATTCGTATCGATTATCGTGATGCCTTTATTAATGATGTTAGTTTATATTGTTACAGTGTGTTGAAGCATGGAACACCTGACAATGAGTTATTAAAATATATTGCCATTATAACGAGCCACATACAAGCGTATGACAAAAATCGCGATGCGAAATTAGCCTTTACTAAGATCATGGGAATCTATGAACTAGCAATTAAAATAAACCCAAGCATAGCGAACTCGAATGGTTTTGGCGTATTAGGAACTTATGGCTCAATGTACTCTATAGCAGAAACACTCAATGCCTATGCTGATAAAAATGAAATTTTTGAAACAACTGCAGAAGGCGTAGAGGTTGTAGCTATAGATACTAAGGACTTAATAGCAGACCCCGGTATAATCACTATGACAATCAACTTTGAACTTCTTTCTACGATAGAAAAGGAATTAGACACGTTACTCAAAAAACTGACCCATAAGACTGTGACTTTAGAAAAAATAAAATCTATTACCCCAGAAATCAAGGCAATATCTGAGTTTTATAAGAGCAAAGAAATTACTGAAGCGGCAAAAGTTGACCTTTCCAAGTTTCTTTATTTGAAATTTTTAAAAGATTTACAAGCACTCCTTGGAAATTATCTCAAGACAATTTCAGATGATTCGCTTCATCCGTACGATGATCTTATCGATGACATTTACCACACTAGTTATCAGATTACCAAAGCAACGACTAAATTTCTTCCTAAAAAAAGTGAAAAAAATGATTGCATATATTTTGAATTTACCACTCTTCAATTTCTTTTACAGTACTATAAAAAAACCAAGACGTGGAATTTTGTTGAAGATTGTTTAATCCATATTGCCATTTTGGGAAATAGAACTCAAGCAGTTGCAGGAGAAATCAGTACTCTGACGTTTGAAGCATATAGTTTACGAATCTCTACTTACATTGTTCGCGACAGCCTGACTCAGGCAATTTGCTGCTATCACGAATTTTGTAAATTCTTTATCGCAAGATTAAAAGAATTTGTTAAACATTCACCCGCTCAGCTGATAACTAAAATCAATAATATACAAATTGTGTATGAAGAAATACATGACCTTTGCGAACAGGCCAAAACTTTGGCATCCTGCATATCTGAAAACGGTATGCACCAACTCGCTTTACAAATTATCGAAAGTGCCAATCAGCAATTAAATACGATGCTATCGCAAGTTGCTGATTTTCTTAGTAAGATAAAGGCGGTTTTTCGCAGTAAAGAAGAGATAGATAGAGTATTCACCACACTGCAAAATAGCTTAAACGAAAAACTTCGCTGTTTTGAGCAGAAACACTTACTAAGCCTGATCGAATGTGGCCAGCGTGTTAAAGATCATGAATCTTATTTTATCATCACAAACACTACAAACCCACCCAGCTTAACAATCTGCCCTAAAGAGGCGAATGATATTGCTTTATTTCAAAAAGCTTTTAAAAAATTCCAAATTAGTGTAGTGCTATCTGAAAATAAACTAACGTTGAACAAACCATCAAAAGTGAAGATTTCTGATTTTAGTCGAGCATTATGCAATGTGATTCTTTTAAAGAATGCACAAAATGCCAAGAATCAATTACCACCTGTCATCGGTGATGTTAAACCTGAACCTGTAATCGAAGTTCCTGACTACGAATATTTTTTAAATCTTGATAGCGGTGTAGTCACTCAAAAAGTTGCAAAATCTAGTAACCAAAAAAAATCCGGTGGGAAAAAGTCTGTTGTCATAGCGCCTCCTGCACCTCCACTCTGTGTGAATTTTGGTGAACTTTTTGGCATTTATAACGAAGCGACTAAAACTGAACAAAGAATTGTTGCGTTACAAGATAATTACCGAGGTTTCGGCATATTTTTCGGACGCATTGATCCCGCATTACCTCCTGCAGTACAACAACGCTTCCGCAAAGCCTTAGCAAACCGTGGTCCAAACAAAGGCACTATCGTGGCAGGAAAAGGTAACGAAGGTGTTAAATTTTTCAAAAAAGCCGGCACTAAAGCCTGGAAAATCAAAATACCAGGCCAAGATGAATTTCTCGAAGGACATGAAGCCATGAACCTTTTAGAGCGAGACCAAAATGGTATGCCAATACGACGCTTTCTGCTTAACTTTGATGAAGTCAAAAATCATGCGCAAGAGCAGCGTGAGATGAAGCATAAGTAATTATTACGCGGCTCCGTCATTGCGAACGAATAGTGAAGCAATCCAGAAAAGTTATATAACCGATTGCTTACCATCAATTTCTTTTAGCGGGCGAAGCCCACTTTTTAAAAAGAGTGCTTCGCGCTGATTTTCAAAGGCAATCGGTTATATATTTTTTCTGGTTTGCTTCGCATAGTGCTCGCAATGACGGTGCCTCGCCGCTCGCAATGACCATCCCAACAAATAACAGAGCCCAACAATAACCGCGATGCTATTTCTTACCTGACATGGCCGAAGCAATTTTATCAACGAGATCAATCGGAAACACGATGGTAGTCGCGTTTTCCTCAGAGATATTTGTCAGTGTCTGCAAATAACGCAGCGTCAAACCACCACTACTAGCAGATAAAACCTCTGCAGCTTCGGCGAGTTTACCAGAAGCTTGCAACTCACCTTCCGCGTGAATCACTTTGGCACGACGTTCGCGTTCAGCTTCTGCTTGTTTAGCGATCGCTCTGATCATGCTTTCATCGATGTCGATGTGTTTTATTTCTACTCTCGCAACTTTAATGCCCCATGCGTCGGTTTCTTCATCTAATATTTTTTGGATATCGGCGTTGAGTTTGTCGCGCTCAGCTAATACTTGGTCTAACTCGTGCTGACCCAACACTGAACGCAATGTGGTTTGAGCTAATTGGCTGGTGGCTTCATAATAATCTTGCACTTGTAAATAAGCGCGTTCTGGATCAACTACTCTGAAATACACTACTGCATTGACACGTGCAGAAACGTTATCGCGTAAAATAACGTCTTGACTGGGAACATCCATCACCACGGTTCGCAAATCGATGCGCACCATTTGTTGCACACCTGGCATTAATAAGCGTAATCCAGGCTCTTTAATCCCCCAGAATTTACCGAAGGTTAATACTACACCACGTTCATATTGCTTGATCACACGTATTGTGTTTAGCAAAATAAATGCAACAAAAATTAAAAGAAAAAATGCAAATACACCCATGTTACTCTCCTTGATATGGTACAACCTGCCAGCAATTCTCGCTAAAGCGAAAATTGCTTCCTTTTATATAATGGCGAACCTGAATTAAATTCAGTTTCACCAATTAAGGGGGAGAATCACGATTCTCCCCCTTAATAATCCCCCATCGCGCAATGTTCAGCGATTCTCGCTGACAACCTGTAGAATTAAACCTTGCATGTCACGCACTGAAACACGCTGGCCAACGCGTAATGGTGTGTCACACTCGGCTTGCCACAATTCACCTTTGATGCGCACCTGATAACGTTTGCCATGAATGGCCACTACGACACCCGTGCTCGCTAAAATTTCTTCTCGTCCAGTCACTTGCGGCAAGTGCTGCGATCGCAGCGAAATTCGCAAAATAAGAAACACAAAAATTAGAGTTGCTGCGGTAACCGTGAGAATTAACGGCAATGGAATACCAAATCCCACTAAATCCGTATCCATCAACATAACAGAACCTAGCACAAATGCAATCACTCCGCCAATGGCGAGTATACCGTGACTGGTAATAAAAACTTCTGCAGCGATAAATCCGAGACCTAAAATAATTAACGACAACCCCGCATAATTTATCGGTAATAACTGCAGCGCATACAATGCCGTTAATAAAGCAATCGTGCCCAAAGCGCCTGGCAGTATTACCCCTGGTGTGGTGAACTCTAAAAATAATCCGTAGAAACCTGCCAATAATAATAAATAAGCCACACTCGGATCGGTGATCACCGCTAAAAAGCGCGAACGCCAATCGGGTACGATTTTTTTGATCACACTGTCTTGTGTTTGTACTGTGAAAGGCTTGCCTTCGACTTGTGTTTGTTGACCGTTTAAAGCCAATAATAAACTGGATAAATCCTGAGACATAAAATTAATGACATGTTTATCCAATGCCTCTTTCGCCGATAGCGTTTCTGCTTTGGTGATGGCCTGCTCTGCCCAGGAGACGTTGCGTCCACGTAATTGCGCAAGACTGCGAATATAAGCTAATGCATCGTTTGTGGCTTTATGCATCATGGTATCGTCTTTGGCAGCGGTGCCTGTCATGCCGAGCGATACCGGTGATGCAGCACCCAGATTCGTGCCCGGAGCCATCGCCGCAAAATTGCTGGCATAGAGAATATACGTACCCGCACTGGCTGCTCGTGCACCACTCGGAGAAACATAAGTGACCACTGGAACGGTTGAGGCTAATATTGCCTTATCGATATCATGCATGGATGATGCTAGACCACCGGGTGTGTCCATTTGGATGATGATGACGCTCGCTTTAGCGCCTTCTGCCGTAGCAATGCCTCTGACGATATAATCTGCTACGGCAGGTCCGATGGCTCCCTGAAGCTCAAGCAGATAGGCTGTGCGCTGGTTGGCGCTGGCAAGCTGCACAAACAGCATTAGCGCCACCATCGCAAAAAACCATCCTATCCGAGCTCTCACCATCTTCATATCCCCCCATTGGGAATCGGAAATATGTAATAAGCATAGGATATAAAACGGATTTAGCCAAATCGGATGCCTTGAGCGAGCGGTAATTCTTTGCCCCAGTTGATGGTATTGGTTTGTCGGCGCATATACGCTTTCCAGCTGTCTGAGCCGGCCTCGCGGCCTCCGCCGGTGTCTTTTTCACCGCCGAAGGCGCCACCGATTTCTGCGCCTGAGGTGCCTATATTGATATTGGCAATGCCGCAATCGCTGCCAATAGCCGATAAAAACTGCTCAGCGTGCTGCAAAGATTGGGTAAATAAAGCAGAGGATAAGCCTTGCGACACGGCATTGTGCATCGTTATGGCCGCATCCAGCGTATCGTAAGGCATGACGTAGAGTATCGGCGCAAAGGTCTCGCGCTGCACTACTGGCCATGAATAGTGCGCTTTTACCAAGGTGGGCTCAACAAAATACCCGGGGCCAGGTAAAACGTTGCCACCTTGTACAATCTCAGCACCCGCGGCTTTTAATTCTTCGATGGTGCTGATAAAAGTGTCTCGCGCTTTGTCATCAATCACCGGGCCCAATAAGGTGCCCTCTTGCAACGGATCGCCGATTTTCACTTGACGGTAAGCTTTAATCAAACGCGCTAGCAACTCATCAGCACACGATTCATGCACAATGACACGACGCGTAGAGGTGCAACGCTGCCCTGCCGTGCCCACTGCACCAAATAAAATGGCGGGTACGGCGAGATTTAAATCGGCGGTTTCATCGACAATTACCGCATTATTGCCACTCAATTCTAATAAGCTGCGACCCATACGTTCAGCGACCATAACGCCCACTTGGCGGCCAATGCGTGTGGAACCGGTGAATGAAATTAACGGCAAACGCGTATCTTTCACCATCGTTTCGGTTAAATTTAAATCGTCGGTGATAAAAAGATTGAACACACCTTCATAGCCCAAACCTTGCATCACGTTATCGCAAATTTTTTGCACCGCAACTGCGCATAATGGCGCTTTCGGAGAAGGTTTCCAGACAACGGTATTGCCACAAATCGCCGCAATAAAAGCATTCCAAGCCCACACTGCCACAGGAAAATTAAATGCGCTAATGACGCCCACGGGCCCATAAGGATGCCATTGTTCGTACATACGATGCTGCGCCCGCTCAGAATGCATGGTTTTACCGTATAACATACGCGATTGACCCACCGCAAAATCAGCAATATCAATCATTTCTTGGACTTCACCGAGCCCTTCTTGCAAAATTTTGCCAGTTTCTTGGGAAACGAGCTTACCGAGTTCTGCCTTTTGTTGGCGTAGAGCCTCACCAATTTGGCGGACCGCTTCACCCCGTTGTGGCGCAGGCACCAAACGCCAGCGCTGAAAAGCCTCAGTGGCTTGGCTGATCAGCCGCTCATAGTCCTCTGCAGTTGCAGTGTCTACACTGGCGATCACTTGTTCATTGGCTGGATTGATCGATGCTAGTTGCCCCATCACGACTCCCTGTAAACTCTCTACAAATAATATCATAGACTAATTTAACCAAGATGATTATTATGGGCTATAATTTGTTTTATCTTGGTTAAAGGCGAAGAGAGTCAATGAAAACTACTAAACAATTGTCGAAAGTCAGCAAACTAGGCAAGAACGAGCTACGGGAAATCCGTAAGCTGGTGGATATCTGTAAGAAAAACGATGGCTTCGAGACCAAAATGTATTGGAATATTCTCAAAGACCGACGCATCCCTGAATTCGATGATTTTTTCTATTATATCGATGGCAACTTAGTGGGCTACCTGGCTATTTTTTGTTTTAAAGAAACAGAAGCCGAAGTCAGTGGTTGTGTACATCCCAAATATCGCCAACAAGGCGTGTTCAAACGTTTATACGAAGAAGCGCTCGATGAATTACGTCGTCGCAATATGAATGCTGCATTATTACTGGTGCAAAATGGTTCAGAACCCGCTGAAACTATCGCCGCTAAATGGGGCGCTGCCTATTCACACACTGAAATTGAAATGACCGCAAAACATGATGTGCAATTACCGGATCTTCCCGATGTGCAATTGCGCGACATCTCACAAGAAGATGTGATGGAATTAGCGCGCATTGATTCCGTCAGTTTTAACACGGATATGGACAAAATGGTTTATCGCTTTTTGAGTGGTTTGTCCGAAAAAGATCGCGTGGTGTGGATGGCCACACACAACGGACAAAACATCGGTAAAATGCACGTGCGAATCGATGAAGGTGCTAAAGGTTATATCCACGATCTTTGCGTGCCACCAGAGCATCGCCGTAAAGGTTATGCTGCCGCCATGGTGATGGAATCAATTAAAAAAATGAAAACCATTGGCATTAAAATCCCTTATTTAGACGTAGAAAAAAGCAATCCTAATGCCATTGCACTCTATCAAAAATGTGGTTTTGAAAACACAGCCGTACATGATTTTTGGCGTTACTTTCTAAAACCCCAAGATAGCACCACGGAATGACCCAGCACACTTATTTCATTTCTGATTTACACTTGCAAGCAAGCGAACCCAAAATCACTGCGCTATTTGAGCAGTTTTTACGTGATTATTCTGCAGATGCTGATGCCATTTATATTCTGGGTGATTTATTCGAAGCCTGGTTAGGTGATGATGATCTCAATGAATTTAACACCAGCATTCTCAAAAAAATTCGGCAATGTGTTGATAATGGTACACCCGTTTTTGTGATGCCAGGTAATCGCGATTTTTTGATGGGACAAAAATTCGCCGAAATCACAGGCAGCACAGTATTAAAAGATCCCACCGTCATCAAATTATATGATCAATCGATTTTACTAATGCATGGTGACACACTGTGCACCAACGATAAGCTGCATCAAATTTATCGCGCTGTGGTGCAAAATCCTGCTGTGAAACGTCTCTGTATGTTATTGCTGCCGTTATCCATCCGCCGCAGACTTGGCAAAGGCTTGCGCAACATGAGCAAGCGCCACATCAGCCGCACCAGCGCACCGAACATGGATGTCATCAACAACAGTGTCATCGCAAAATTTCAAGCACATCCTGCGACAATACTCATTCACGGTCACACACACAGGCCACTCATTGAAACTCTTTATCTCAACAAGCAACCTCGTACTCGCTACGTGCTAAGTGCATGGCACGACGAAGGCAGCGCTTTGCGCATCAGCCCAGATCATCAACTCGTCTATATCAAAGTTTGAAATCGTTAATTAAAAAGGAGCAGTCTTGCGGAGAATGAATAGTCATTCTAGCTCTAAGCATCAGTGCTCATGAACCGTTCGATAATCGTTTCGGGTGATAACCCAGTCACTCTGGCAATGGTTGTAAGTTCCGCACCCTCCGCCAAGAGGCGCTCTGCTACCTCGAGCATTGCTTCATACCGCCCTGTTTGTATTCCGGTTTGCAGCCCAGTTCGCAGGCCTTCTTGCTGACCTTCGTATCGCAATTGTTCGCTCAAACTCATTATGGTTCCTCCTATTTCGGTAGAGATCTGAGATGTAATCAATTTATAAAAGGCTTGACGATCTTTGATTTCACCTCGCTCCATTGCGTATTTTAACACAGCGCTTAGGTAATTGTCATGGCCATTTTGACTAAGTAATCGCAAGTTTCCAATGATTTCTTGTAAAGAAGACGGATATTTTTTTGACCGTTATAAATTAATATGCGTTAAACCGCTGGCATTTTCTTGTGCAGATAACGATCAACAATGAGAGCTACATATTTATTGATCCGAATAGGCATCCATTTTTCTGGCTTGCTCTGATGTTCTACGATGATATATAGATAGTCAGCGCTCTCAGGAAATTTTACTCGATACAAAAGATCGCTGCGATATTCTTGCAGCTTCTCGTCGACATAAACAGTTGGCAATAATTCAATTGTGGCCAAATCGATGGCGTTCAAAATATGCTTTGGCAAATGTAGAGTAAAAAATTCACGCGCAAGACGCAAATCCGACAAGACATTGCGGACGATGAGCACTTCCCTTATAACGCACGCACACTCCAGCACTGAATGCGACACATTTCAGCATAGAAATCACGCTTAAGATTATCATCGATGGCACAAATCAACACGAAATGCGACCAAGACAATTGTCTCTACACTGTCGAGACAATTGTCCGACTTATATACAGTTGGATGCGCAACAGAAATACTTTGGAATTTTTGGGTATATGGGAACAAATGTATAACCCGGATTTTATAGGTGGCGAATTCGAGACCTTTACCCTTTTGCGGACGCTAAACAAGCGTCCGCATTGGTATCGCATCACATTTTAAAGTCTTTTGAACCAGATTGATTGGGATCTTTAGGACGATCAGCTGGCATCGCGAAGCGAGGTGAAAATCTCGACGGGCTTGGTTCTTGCTTCGCAGCTTGGGTTGTCATAAATTCACGTAAAACTTGATTGGCGTGAGCTTGTGATGCTCTGCAAGCAGGCTCGTTCAACATTTCGGGGGTTGTTTCTGCATAATAGTCATGGAATTTTATCAGCGCCTCGTGTTGCCAGATTACCTTTCCAATATCATAAGGATTACACATATTGCCTGCCAAAATTTGGTCTAAGCAATTGCGTAATTCGACTGACATTTCTGATTGACCGCCATGCAAATACCTATATGCCTTGATGGCTCGGTCTTGCATAATATCTACATCCATATCAAAATCGAGACTAAGCTTTGATATGTCACATAAAATTCCATCTTGCGTTAGCACAACATTGCCTGTGAGAATCATATTTGCCAGCTCACAACCTACCGCTTCATGTGACGGCAAATTAGTGATATGATATGCAGCTAAATAGTTTTGAAAAGCGGCAACATAATTTTTTGTCTTTTTAGAAATTTCAGCTACGCATAAAAGACCTTCGCCCGGTGAAATTTCTTCCAAAGCAGATACAATTTTTTGTGCATCTACAGTATTCTCATTTTTAATATTCAGGGCAATCAGTTCTTTATAATGATCCGTGAGGGCCATTTTGAATTCTATAGATCTTTTCATACGTAAATCTTTAGCAGGATATTCGCCACGGCTTAAAGAGATAGCAGTATAAATCGGAGTGTTTTTCACCCACGTTATCGCTGCATTAATGCCATTCTCAATAAGAAATTTATCAAAATGATCCATTAAAAGTACAAAAATTGCTTCAAGAGGAATATCATCAGACTGACAAAGTGCATATTGCATTATTTGGGCAAGATCCATCTTCACGCCGAAACCACCATCCTTAATAGGTTTTATTAACTTTAATAAAATTTGATTTCTATTATGCTTAATAGCAAAATATATTGAATTATAATCCAATATTATTCCTAGACCGCCTTGCGCAAAGGGGCTCACTAAATCGGCTAAGATCTCGGTATGTCCTTTAGCGATTGCATCGTCTGCTAAGTCAGAGACGAATTGAATGCTTTGTTTATTGAGATAGACCGCTGCAATATAGTCTGTAAGTAATTCTCTTTCTCCAGCGTTAATTAAAGCACGAATGCACTGTAATTTCCGATATGTGATTGTTTGGTTTTTTGCATAATATTTTTCACATTCTTTAAAAACCATTCCGTGACCACCTTGCGCCACTGGCCTTACCAGCGCTAACAGCATTTCAGGTTTGTCTATCACAAAATTATAAATACTAATTACAGCAAATGAACACCCAAAGCCACCTTCTGATTTTGGCCGAACTAGCTCACGTAATAGTCTTTTTTGCTTAGATTTAATCGCCAATTCTATGGCGCTTTTACCAAGAGAGCTTACTGACAATCCATAACCACCTTTACGAACTGGCTTTACCAGAAGTGCCAAAATTTCCGTTTGGCCAGCTTCAATAGCGATTTCCATATCATGAACAAAACGTTTAGAAGATTTGCTTACCTGACCAAGCTCTTTCATAAGCTCAACGTGTCCATTAGCTACGGCAGTCCTTACTGCATTATTATTAGTATGAATATTTCGCGCATGAATTGATAGTCCACATCCACCGGATGCTACTGGTTTGAGTAAGCAATCCATTAACAAATCTCTTTGGCCATGTGCTGTCGCCGTGAGAACAGGACAATCACCCGCTAGATTTCGTACATCTAGAGATAGAGGCTGCGCTTTAGATCTACACAACCAGATTAATGCATCAGTGTTACCTGCTTGACATGCAACTAAAACTGCTCCATTACCTTTCGAATCAACGTAATTAAAATCCATATCTTTTGCTAATTCTCTTAATAACGCAACTGGCGCTTTCGCAACCAAATAAAGGTAAGCAGCGTGTCGAATTTTTACAGGCATGTTTAGATTTTGAACTATTGCAACAACATCATCGAGGTTTAAATCAGCAGAATAGCTCTCTAATAGCATAGGTAGTACCAAATATTCCGGATCCATTAAAGCTATTTGCAACGGCCCTTTGCCCTCATTATCTAAATGATGCAAAGCGTTTTTTGCAATTAACAACTCAACGATCTTGATACGCCGATTACTCACCGCATAACGCAGAGCGGTACGCCCCTGAGCATCACGCTCATTAATATCAACACCGAGTTCAATTAATAGCTCAACAACATCTTTACGATTAGCGAAAATCGCGTAGGACAGCGGGTTTTGCTGCAGAACTTCAGGATGCAAATGTAAATATTCTCGCACCAAATTGGTAGAGTGTGTGGTGGTTAATAAGCCAAAATATTCATCTAATGTAGCTTTCTGCACAATTATCTCCGGGGTAAATAGCTTTAAAGAATTTTAAAATTTGAATTCAAATCCTTCACCATACATATCAACAGCTTCTCGAGTTTCGAAACATTGAAGATACAGTTCAGTGAGTCGAGAGTCTTGCAACATTTCTTCTTCAAAACCGTATTCATAGGCTGTTGTTAGGATTTTGGATGTATCAGGTAGATGCTTGAAGACTTCTCGCATCACCAGCACTGCCAAATCGAAATGCTTGATATCATCACGATCGAGCAAATGCTCTGCGGCGATTTTTTTTGTCATGTCATTGAAGACTTTTTCTGCTTTTATTGCTCTTTCTCTGGTCTTTGCACTGCCCTTCTGATGGAATATTTCACCTGCCATAATGCCTTTAATCAAAATGCTGTAAATATTTTTTTGTTGTGACGGAACGATATAATTGCAAAAACCTTTATGTTTGATCAGATAATTTTCGAGCGATTTAACGGTTGAGGTTTTTTCCAAGTAAACATATTGTCGAATTTCTTCACCTAGTGCTACATCAGATGTTTTCGCTAGCCGATGTTGGGCAACTTGAAAACACTCAATAACGAATTTTGAACAAAAGGTATCTAATGTTAAAGATTCAGAATTAAAATGATGTGGCAAAACCAAAACAGGAAATACCATGGCGTGAACGGTCATACCGCGACTGTAATTGATTTGGCGTTGCGGCTTTTTCAGTTCTGCATCTTCGTGACTTGTATCTATAGCTTCATCACTGCCACTATCGCTAGATGTGCCTGGTTTATCACCATTTATCGAAGCAGGCTGGTCTTTTTTCTTGTGGTATAATGTAAATGCTTCATAGGCAACTTCAGCGGCCTTCATTGCGAGATCTTTTCGTCCACATCGATACACAAACATATTATAAGAATATTTTTCTTCAATATCTTTACACAAGATGCCTTTACCCGTGACGTCGACAATTTTTAATGCGCCTAATTCATCTCGTGCTACGATGGCAGCATGCACGCCTTCATGATGGCCTTTATTAAATAAAAGATGTTGTGCGTATTGCGCACTGCGAATCAAGGTATTAACCACGGTGGTAGAATCGCGAGTATCCGTAACGATGATAATATCACCTGGCTCTAGTTGCTTAAGATTTAAGGCGATGGATTTGATTTCGGGCTTTTGCATAATATTCCTCTGTCGTGGGCTAAATTATATTGAATTTACACTATTATGCTTAAGTTAACATTAAGAGCTATAATATAGTCGATTGAAAGGAGTCTTATATGAGTATTTTCCCAGCAAAAAGCCCTAAGTGCCAAACTACCGACTGTCCACAAGATGTGGATCTGATCCTGATTCCGCGCTCAGTCGATTTAGGCGGCTTTCAAGTGAGCCGCGTTTTGCCCTCAAAAGAGCGGCGTATGGTCGGGCCATTTGTGTTTTGGGACCAGTTCGGTCGCAGTGAATTTCTGACCGGCCAGGGCATCGATGTGAGGCCGCATCCGCATATCGGCTTGGCGACGCTGACTTACCTATTTAACGGCTCCATCGTTCACCGTGATAATTTAGGCAGTCATCAATTGATTACCCCCGGAGATGTCAATTTAATGGTCGCAGGGCACGGTATTGCCCATTCAGAGCGTACTGGCATGGAAGAACGCCAACACCCGCACACGCTCTTCGGATTACAAATTTGGCTAGGTTTGCCCGGTGATAAACAAGAAATGGCCCCCTCTTTCACCCATTACCCTCGCGACACCTTAGGCCTTATCGATGCAGAAGGTGTCAGCTTACGTGTGGTGGCAGGACACTTTCAAGGCATTCAATCTGTGGTTGCCACGGTTGCCGATGCCTTGTTAGTGGATGTCGAGTTACAGCCTGGTGCCACCATCAGCTATCCCGCCATTACAGAAGAACGCGCAATTCACATTGTGACTGGCCAAGTCTCAATCGGACACGACACCTATGATACGGCACATATGCTCATTTTAAAACCAGGCCACCCCGTAACCATATCCGCCAAAACAGCAGCCCACATCATCCTACTCGGAGGTGCCACATTAGATGGCCCACGTTATCTCTGGTGGAACTTCGTCTCAACTTCACAAGAACGCATAGAACAAGCCAAACAAGATTGGGTTAACGGCCGCTTCAAAAAAATTCCTGGCGATGATCAAGAGTTTATTCCGTTACCTGATAACTAGAAAGTGATCAGTAAATTCAGTAGTATGGTAAAGATAATCAATTTTTAGAAGGTCACCATCATGTCTCCCATTGAACTACTCAACCGCTGGTTGTCAGAAGAAGAAAAGGCAGGAGCCCCTAATCCGCATCACGCCGTCTTATCTACTGCAACTCAAGGAGCTGTGCCGCATGGGCGTGTTGTAGCCATCCGTGAAGTGACAGAACAGGGGTTATTGTTTTTTACACAAAACGGTAGTCGAAAAGTTGCTGAACTAACTGAAAACCCCAAGTTTTCTATCGTATTTTGGCTGGAATTACATCTACGCGAAATTATTCTTGAGGGTAGCGTCGAACCCTTATCGGCAGCTGAAAATCTTCAGTACTGGGAAACTATTAATCGAGAAAGACAACTTCGCTTTTCAAGTTATGCACCCATCTCTTCTCAGCCCATATCGAGCAAAGAAATTCTGGCTGAGAGAAAAAAACAATTTGAACTTCAGCACGAAGGTCAACCTATACCTCTGAGCCCATATTATTGTGGGTTTCGCTTACTACCCGTCAGAGTGATGTTTTATGCTTCACGTAAGGATGAATTATCCGATGTGATGGAATATTCTAAGATCAATGGCAAATGGGTGAGTCAGTTATTATCGCCCTAAGGTTATGATTTCTCATAATCCGCCAAATCTGATAACGCAAACTAGATTTGGCGGAATATAAATATTTATAAGTCGCCAAATCTAATTCGTTATAAAAGATTTGGCGACTTATAATGGGGATTCGATCACGCAATTCCTGATTATCAGGTATAGAAAATTGGGTATCTGCAAGTTTTATATCATTTACCCTTTCGAGCACAGATTCAACACGCAGTGCGTGGTGAATCTGTGTCCATGTGATGAACATCAACCCTATAGCTAAAATAATTTTTTCGTTTGATCATCTCGGACTTTAGGTTCGATTTTATCGAGTTGGCTAAATACTTCTTCTGCGGCGTCGGTGAGAGTTGGGTCTTTTGCTATTCTTTTTTCAATGGCTTCTCTCAATTTTGCTATGATATCTGAAAATTGAGGTTTATCGATTTTACTATCGGAACCTAGCTCTATGAATTTTTGCAGTATCGTTAGATTCTCTCCTGCTCTTTCGAATTGAAAGTCATCTATTTCAGAATATTCATCATTTAACATATCGGTCAGGTGTTCAAATGATGCAAGAATGACATTGCATATTGCTTGCTGATTATTTTCCACGATGTGGGGGAAGTAAGATAGAAATAGATCTAATCTCTCTTCGATTAAACGTTCTACATCAGATTTCAGCGCTAGTTGCAAAACTTGTGTTTTCGCAGATTCTCTTTGATTTTCAGGTAAATCATTAATAATGATTTGCAACTTATTGAGAATAAAATCAAATAACACTTTATCCTCATTAAGAACCGTATATTTTTCACATATCTTAAACAACTTGGTGTAATTTTCCAGTAGAGCGAGATTAGCCATACTTGGATCTTGACCTTTACCTCTCATCGTTGCAATTTTCGCACAGATGCTTTGGAAATTGTATTGTCCCTCAGCAAGATGAAAGCCATAAATATCACATTCGTTACCTGTTTTAGTCAAAGTTTCTGCAGCTGCTCGTGCCATAGCGATAAAATCTGCTGGATCATCATCTGCAATGACGACATAGGATAGTGTTGCTTCTTCCAATGCAAGGACTTCACGAAGCGTTGTATCTTTCCCTTTTAACGAACGTTTATCAAACATATGTTCATGCAAGCTTAAACTTTTGATTTCATCTTCAGTCATTCCATTGAACATCAATATCGCCAGAATATACTCACGATAATTTCTTGTAATATCACAGAATTTCAGCGGGTTATCTCTGATGACTTCTAACACTCCAGGAACAAGTTTAAATAATTCGTTTTCATGATGTGGATCTAGCTTACGCATGTTATCTGCTATTTTTCTCGCAAAATCGAAGGTCTGGTCTACAGTTGCTTCTTGGAGCAATAAAAACATGAGGTTATAAACTCTGCTTTTTGTTGCGTCATACCTTATAAAATGCAAACTACTATCTGGAGTGGTGATCATGTGATTAAAAATTAGCTCAAATAACGCTTGCTGATTATCAACATAAAACTCAGGAGTTTGATCACCCGGTGGCATAATTTCTACCACCACTTGTTTGCCATCACCTGCCAATCTTTCGAGTCGAATCTTGCCATTATCAAGAGCGGAAATAAGAATGGTGCGAGTATTAGATACTTCTGGTTTAGTAGTCGTTAACACATATTTTCTTTTGAGAAATGCCGCAAGATTGTCGTTAAACATCCGGTCTTTGACTGTATCAACCATACAGACGCAATCAAAGATCCACATATTCGTTAATTTACTGCCACTAATGAATGTTTGCGTACCATCAAAATCACATGCCCAAAACGGCTTTTTTGCGCGTATTTCAAGTAATTCATGCATTGTATTCACTCCCAGGGCTATTTAAGCCATAGTATGATTATAGCCCACTTCTTGTGCTCGCGAATCAGTGTCATATTGAGCATAAGTTGCACTGTTCACCAGATTTTTTATAGGATCTGATTGTTTGGGGAACATTCGGAATCTAGCAAACGGAGAATCCTGATCCTTATAAATCGAGCAAAGAATGAGCAATTTTGTTTTAAAGCGTTGTTCGACCACTTCTCTTACACAATCGGTATTTCGGTATCGGTGCTTAGAACAGCCTGCATCAAGCAGCAATCCGATTGCTATTTTTGAATTAGCTGTATTTCGTGACTGATTGTTAGTTTGATGCACCCAATTGAATTTATGTTCAGGACACAAATGTATTTGCAAATTTTGAAGAGGATTGAACACAGATAAAGATACCGCTATAGCATGAAGTGGATCATGGTAATATCTCGCGTAGTTAAATGACTCGCGTTTTATTGTTCGCTGCCTATCACCAGCCATATCTACTTTCAAGGCTTGCAACACTAAGGGCTTATGGTATGCAATAACTGTTTTGCGTTTATTAGCATGAGGGTCATTGCCAATTCTTCGTTCAATAGGAATTTGTAGAATTTCAATAGCACCTTCAGATTCAATAATTGAGTTTGTCCGACGCAGAAAATAATGGACACTAGCACCATGAGCTAACAAGAATTGAACCATTGCAAGATTACGCGTAAAACAAGCTGCTGCAAGAGGTGCAGTAAAGTCATTTCCATAATTCACATTAGCACCCTGGTGTTCAACGAGCCATTGCACCAGCGGAAAATTGTTAGCCCGAATCGCAGCTAAAAGAAGTGTCCAACCCTCTTCATCTGGACAATCAATTGCAAAATTATCGTCTTCTAAGGATTTAATGAGCTCTTCAAGTTGTGGCGGCGTTGTATCTTTATGTATTTGTGCACAAAGCGTTTTGCATCGCGCTCTATCCCCAAAAGGGTAGCTATGTAATTTAGCGTCTATAGGTTCAATGCTTTTATTCGTCTCTAAACTCTGTTTCATGCTCGTGCTCCAGCGTAATTTAGAGAATACTAACATAGGCTGAAGCACCATTCAATTGAAGCTACAGAACGGTGTATATCTGACCTGTTTGCAAACCTTCAGCGCTTTTGCTATACGCTAATGCCGCTTTAGCAGCAGGAACTGCGTCAAAACCGCGAAAATAAGCTCCATATTCTTTCATAGATTCACGGATGACAGTTGGGCTTACGGCATTAATGCGCAGGCCTCTTGGCATTTCGATGGCGGCTCCGCGAACAAAACCATCAATGGCACTATTCACCATGGAAACGGCACTACCATATAAAATGGGATCATGACTTAATACACCACTGGTTAAAGTGAATGAGCCATTATCATTGAGATATTTTAGCCCAATCAACACAGTATTTATTTGTCCCATTAATTTACTTTTAATGCCGATATTAAATTCAGTTTCCGACATCTCAATTAATTTACCAAAATGCGCATTACCGGTTGTCATAATCACTGCATCGATCGCCCCAATTTGTTTGTATAAATTTTCAATCGATTGATTGTTAGTGATATCAACATTAGCATCACCACTTTGAAAACCGACTTGAATAATCTCATGACGAGATTTCAATTCATTCACAACGGATTTTCCGATAGTGCCCGTAGCACCAATAATTACAATTTTCATAACAACTCTCCTTAGTTCTCACAAATTTTGGGCCTTGCTCTGGCGCCCGAGCATATTGATTCGCATAACCCAGTATTGCACCCAGCAAAGCCGGCACTGTCATCAATAATAGCTGAGATTCTGCGTCACACATCCCCTCACACATCAGCGTTCTAATGGCGCTTAAATAGTTACCTATTATAGCACCTTGCATCGCTCCTTGCCCAGGAGTGGGAGCAATAACGCCATTCACTAAATTCTCAACACTTCTCTGAAAAAATTGCATATGAAGTTCCTTGTGGTTGTTAATTGAATCCACACAGTATCGTAGGGTGAACAAAGCGTCTAATTGATTAATATGATGAGTATGATAGACGCCGATTATTAAGAAAGAGGTCCGAAGTTGAAAATTCTTACAGGGATTAAGGAAACCTTAAGCTTTTTTCAGTGAAATATTGATATTTCTTTGATTTATTCACTTATCTCGATTATGATTCAAGTAGTCGAAAAATTACAGGTAAAAAAATATGTTACTATTCCTATTAGAATATTGGTATGTGGTCATTTTAGCATTGGCTGCTGCTCAGTTGCTAAAGAGCTCGATTATTATCATTGGCGGCACCCAAATTGGTTTATTAGAGCGTCGCTGGTTTGGTAACAGGATTCCTGAAGGTCGCGTGGTTGCGCTGCAATCTGAAGTGGGTATTCAAGCTCGCACGCTTGGGCCAGGTTTACATCTGGTTATACCTTTCATTTACCGAGTGACTAAATCTGCATTAACTATCATTGAAGAAAATGAAGTTGGCTTGGTTGATTCCATCGATGGCGTGCCTGTCAAAACGGGGCATATTTTTGCCCGCGCATTTTCTGAACATAATCTATTCCAAGATGGCGAATCGTTTTTAACTATGGGTGGTGAAAAAGGCCCTCAAATTCAAATATTACCGCCAGGTAGTTATCGTATTAATCCTTATTTATTTCGTTTAACAAAAATTCCAGTGGTCAGCATTGATAATAATGAAATCGGTATTGCGATTGCAACCGACGGCGAACCTATTGCAGAAGGTCGATTATTAGCACAACACGTTGCTGGGCATAATAATTATCAAGATGGTCAGGCGTTTTTGAAAAATGCTGGGCAAAAAGGACCGCAAATTGAAATATTGTTACCGGGTACTTACCGTATCAATACCAAATTATTTGAAATAAAGATCATGGATGCAACCACGATTCCGGTAAAAGAAATTGGTCTCGTCACAGCGCGTGATGGTGAACCCTTACCACCTACGGAATATATTGCAAAATCAACTGAAGGCCATAAAGATTTCCAAGACGGCGCTGCATTTCTACAAAATAAAGGTCAACGTGGCCCACAATTAGACTTTCTTAAACCCGGTACTTATTATATTAATCCTTTATTATTTGCCATTACTCGCGATGAAGTGCTGATGGTAGAACGCGGTGAAGTTGCTGTAATCGTCTCAACCATCGGTGAAGATCCGTCTAAAGAATTACACGATGGTGTAGAACGTTATGTAGTCGGTGGGGGCTTTCGCGGTATTCAACGCGAAGTGCTGGGCCCAGGTACTTATTACCTAAATAAATTAGCTTACACACCACACATCATCCCAACAACCAATATTACAATTGACTGGGCAAATGATAAATGGGCTGGTAAAAAGACGGTGCAAACATCACAGACCAAGGAATCTGCTGCACAAAATTATACGGATGCATTAAAATCAACCACATTTAACCCATTAACCATCGTCTCTAAAGATGGTTTTGAAATGTCGGTAGAAGTCAAAGTGATTTTACGCGTATTACCTGAGCAAGCACCCTTGATGGTTGCACGTATCGGTACTATCGAAAATTTGATTGAAGATGTGATCCACCCGCTGATCGATAGCTCATTCAGAAACCAAGCGTCATCATCGGAAGCGATGCAATTTATGCAAGACCGTTATGAAGAACAACGTAAAGCCGAAGAACATGCTGCCGATAAATTACGTAAATACCACGTTGAATGTGTCAGCATTTTGATATGCCAAATTAAATTGCCAGATCGTTTAATGCAAACACTCACTGACAAAGTGGTTGCAAGCCAACAAAAAGCCATGTACGACTCGCAACAAGAAGCGGAAGGCCGTCGTGCTGAAATGGAAAAAACCAAAGCACACGCCGATCTACAACCAAGCTTAGTAAAAGCCGAATTTGATGTGAAAATTGCAGCACAACAAAAGCAACAAAACATCACCTTGGCGGAAGGTAAGAGTCAATCTACGCGTTTAGAACAAGAAGGTATTGCTGCGGGTATTACTGCAGTGGGTAATGCTGAAGCAACTAAAGTGGCGGCAATAGGTAAAGCCACTGCCGCAGCATATCAACAACAGGCTGATGCTCTGGGACAACAACCGATGTCGGTCATTGAAATTATGAAACAAGTTGCGCAAGGCAAAATTAAAATTACGCCCGATATTCTAGTTCAAGGTGCAGGAGATGGTAAAGACGGCGGCAGCTCAAACAGCGTGCTTTCAGCGTTCATTGCTAGCTTAATGGCAAAAAATGCTAAGTCAGAGTTAGCAGAATAATCATCGCGAACGTGCAATATTTTTATGCCAAGGTCGAATAGTATAGCAAAAATATAAAGATTTTAACGTTCGTATCCACCTTGATACCGTGCCAGTGCATACTTGTATTTTTTTGCAAGTTTATCGTAATTGAGTCGTTCACTGCGTTGCCTTTTAGACATATGAATGCTATTATCTAGCACGATTTAACATGAAGGCAGGTATTCCACTTTGAAAAAAAGCGTAATGAACAAAGATCGCAGCCAATACGAAAGTGAGGGAAAAGGGCCTTTTAAAAACAGCGAAGATGTTGTCAAATTGTTCTTAAGCCTTTTAGATCGAGAATCATTATCGCAAGCACGTTTAGTTTCCAGGTTTTTTAACCGAAAGTGCAAAGAGATCAGCCAATATTTATTTCAAGCTTTGAATAATAAAGGGTTTACTATCGAATCGATTCAGCATTTCAACGCAAGATTAACCACATTAGGAATCAAAGATCTTGATTATGCCGCAATGTTTCAGCGATTCAGTCAATTGAATTCTTGCGATTATCATATTTTTAGTGAGTATCAAAAAAATGCAGCTGTCGTTAATACATTTTGGTTTGATTATATGCATATCCATCGTATTCATAACTCTCATCTACTTTTAGCTTGTTTATGCGGCAATTTCCAGGTATTGAATTCCTTCGCTCATATTATTAACGAGTATGCTGCTTCTGCGGCTTATTTATTTGGCATGGCTAACATGCCGCAATTATTTTTTCAATGGCTAAGCACATTTAACTTACCTTTAAATTTTATCATGCCCTTTTGTAAGGGGCTGCTCTATAAAGGTCACCTTGAAACATTTATGCAAGTCCGAGAAAATAATCTAGAGTTCATTAATTCATTCACATTAGAAACTAAAACTCAATGGAATAATTTGATCACAGAAGGTGCTATTGCTTGTCATGACCCTGCTGTTCTACGTTTTCTTGAAAAAAATTATCCAGAAATAATGCTTACCTTGCAGGAAAGCAATCCCTATCGACAGCACTTTATTGAAGCTTGTTCCCTAAGCAAGAACCCCACTAATTTTATTAAAATGAGCGCAGGCAATACAGCATCAATTGTACAAAATGTTGGCTTTATATTCGGCGTCATTGCAAATCGTAATTATGAATTATTTAAATACCTGCTTGAAAATAATATTCTTTCTCCAAATCAAGCATGGGATATAAATTTTCCAGAAGTACGACAAGAACCCATTAAAGCGGGCCATTATCATTGCAGCGTTTTGAAATTGGCCTGTTATCTCGGATGCTTGAGAATGGTTAAAATACTCATTGAGCAATATCATTGTGTTATTAACGATGAGGACAATCAAGATCTTTATACAACACCATTGATGATAGCTTTAGAGTCATGCCATTTAGCAGTAGCTAATTATTTATGCTCACTCGGTATGCATAGATTAAACATACCATTAATCGATCCTGATACTGATGGCACCCCATTACACTCATTAATGAAATTTAACATCCTGGAGATACAGTCTAATTATCCTGACTTGTATAGATTTGCAGAAGTGCTAATTAATACTGAAGTGACAGATGATATGTATGAAGGAGAATACGATTATGTCGGCAAAAAGCTGGTGTTCGTTGAAGAATATGATAGCCCATTTGATACCATAGATGTGGCATACCAATATCAACAAATGCACAATATTATCTGGTTAAAAATGAAAAATATTATAAAAAATGGTAATGGACTTAATAGTCTACGATACCAGGTTTCTATTCTACATCCCCAAAGAAGTTATTATTGTTCACGACACTCTTTACGTGATGTGGAAGCAAGTATATCTCCCTCCCCGCCAGATAATGAGAATAGGATATATCGAATTCTTAAAATATTAATAGGTAATTGCATCTGTAATCATTTGTATAATATAGACAAACTGACATTTCCAGAGCAACATTTTTTCATTGCGGACAGTATCGAATTTTTGGTTACACGTTATAAAGATAGTATCGACGTATCTAAATTTGTTACTGCTATTATCGATTGGTTAATTTCTCCAGATATTGAATTAGATAGCGAAGACCTCGTTTACAGTGAACTTATATTTGATGTCATAGCCAATAAAGGGCTGTTCAACGACATCTTCATGCCACTCATTCGTCTTGATGCTGTTTACATGAGCAATGATATGCCTAATCACCCTATCGTTCATCAAAGTAGCTTGATGCATATAGCTTTTAAAAAATCCATTAAACAAAAACCCTGGTTCTCAGAGATGGGGTATAATTTATCATGCTTGCTCTATTTTTTAGCTTTCAAATTTTTACCAGATCACGATGTGTTCAATGATGAAGACAGAAACAATAAATATTTGCATCGCTATGATAATGACTGTTTGCATAATTTAATTGCTGATACTAGCGATGAGAAATTAGCTTTATGCAGTCCTCTCGATCCTCTAAAGCGTAATGCCATTTGCCTTATACTAGATCAATACTTTGAGTCGCATAACCCCGAAGAATTTGCATTAATCGAAGCTTTAGTGAAACGAAAAGTTGATTTGAACATTACCGATGCTAAAGGGATTTCAGCGTTAGATCGTGTGCTCAATCATAAAGATGACAGCAATCTATTTAAACTATTCAAAGACACGTATGGCAGTTATTGTGAATACTTTAAACAGCTATCTGATATCGCTCATTTCGAACCCAAAAAACTAAAAATGGAATGTAGTTGAATGGTTAAGAGAAAGAGGGTCAAAAGAGGGTCAAGTCCTGAAATAAGAAATTAGTTAACTAATTTCTTATTTCAGGACTTGACCCTCTTTCCTTTTTACAATTGATACTTTTCTTGCTGTGCTTCTTCAAAGTTTAGTGTATTCGCAGCTTCCGTTCTTCCTAAGAACGTAAATTTCACGGATTTGTCCATCGAAGGAGAACGTTCTTGGTGATCTAATTCTTCTGTGCCGCGTTTCTTATTGCCTTTGGTTTTCAGGTTTTCATGACTTTCGCGCGCTTCTTCAAGATCAAAGTTGAAATTAATTTCTCCCTGTTCATCATTTTCTTCAGTATGTGATTTCTTAAGCCGCGTATTTTCTTCTATTAATCGTTCATTTTCCACCATTAGACGCTTACAGGTTTCTGTCAACGCTTGTTTCTCTTGCCATAATTTCAATACCTGCTGATCTGCGCAATGTTGCGTTAATGTGCTCAAAATCGTAGGCGAGGTAATCAGCTGTTTATTGATGAAATAATCATTTATGCGTTGCACTAACTCACGTAATTGTTCTGATTCCGTTGTAACAATATGGGTTAGCATGGCAGAGCCTATGTCTTTTTGGATTCCCAATAGTAGACCTAACACTATTGAAAGATATTCTTGATACACTTTATTTTGAGGCGCTTTTACTGTCAATACATCTAAAAATAAAACCGCATGATACAGCGCTTCTTCTTTTGTCGCGCTATTTTGATTAGACGCGGTCATAAACAGGTGCATCATATTTACCCATAATTTTTCACATAATGCGTCCGTTGTCTTCAAATTTAATATACAAAGTAATAATTTATTTTTCTCCGCCTCAGTAAATTGATAAGCGCTTACCCCCGTTTCTGAAAAAACATGTTCTAAACCTTTATCCAGTACAGAGCTGTCGCTTTCAAAAACCGCATTTAAATGCATGAGCATTTTGGCAGGTTCATTTTGTCGCAAATAGGTAAACACTAAAAACAAATGAATTAGCGGTTTAATGTTTTCATGACAACGCAGTGCACCCGATAGAAAGCTATTCAAGTAATCTGGGCTAAGTTGGTTATATTGTTTTTCCCATAGGTAGAGAACAATCGGACGATGATCGAGCTGACAAGTATATTCAAACAGACTGGGTTGGTTGCCCACAGCCGATTCAAGTTTCATGCTGGGGTTAAATTCAACAAGATATTTTACGATCTCGAGATGCCCACGATAGCATGCAATATGCCCCGCGTGGAGGCCTTTAGATGTTCTTTGATTCATTTCCGTACCCATTCTTATGCACAAATATTTTACAGCTTCAAAATGGCCTGCAAAGCATGCTCTATGTAACGCATTCTCTCCTTTATCACCTTTCGCAAAAAGATCCGCGTACTCTTTTTCACATAGGTATTTCAAGACCTCAAGATTTCCCGTCGCAGAGGCTAATGCTGTAATTCCAAATCGATTGAGAGCATTTACGTTATATTTTTTAATCCATAGACTTACCCATTCTGGATTACTGGTTGCACAAATTATTGAAAAGAAAATTGCTTTTTCACTTTCTGTGTTCATTTTCAGCCAGAGATATTCGGTGAAGGGCAAGCTATTATTTTTTATCGCCATAGCTATAATGTAATACTTCTGTTTTTCATCTAGCTTAATCCAGTAATCATCAAACAAGGATAGCTGTTTTTCCAAAAACATGGCAAGCATAAGGCTTGATCTGACCCAATCATTACCTTGACTCCAGAGATATGCAATGATGTCAGGTTTTTTCTGTTTTACTATCTGGATGGACGCATTTATTGGAATATCGTTTTTATTAAGGTCAACACCTTTTTGTTCGCAGAGATATTTGACTAACTCGACATTGGCGTAAACACAGGCGCCAACAAAGAAATAGCTTCTATCTTTTTCTGTGAAGGTAGGCCAGAGATGATTTGTAACAGACAATGTATGTTGTTTCCAACATAATCTAGTCGCGTATGTTTTTTGATAGGAAGACAGCGTATTCCAGTAATTTTCTTCTACTGAGAGCTGGGTTTCTAAAAACGAAAGAATCTCGGATTTTTGTTCATCGTTAATTGTATCCCAAAAATAATCGACAACAATAAAATGCTTATTTTTTAGTGCCGATTTAAGCCCACTACAAATATCCTCTTCAGAGGGCTGAATACCGCGTTGCTCACAAAAATATTTTAATGCTATAAGATCGCCCTTTTCACATGCAATCATCAGAGGTGTTTGTCCGTCTTTGTTTCTGGCATTCATATCTAGCATGGGCATGGTAAGAGCCGGACCTTGATTTACAGCATTACGGTAAACCACTTTTAATTCACAGAGATATTTAAGTAATTCAATAGAACTCCCTCCACACACCAGAGAAAGTGCAGTGTTTCCCTTTTTATCACACTCCCGTACATTAGCTTTTCGTGAATGAAGATATTGGACAATCGGAAGGTGTCCGTAGTAACAGGCTCTTAAAAAGGGTGTCAGTCCGCCTTCATTTTTATGTTCAAGTTCTACTTTTTGTTCTTCACATAAAAATTGTATAACGGGCAAATGACCAAAATGAGCAGCGGTATGAACGGGGCGATTCCCCTTATTATTAGGTTCATCAACCTTTGTGCCTTCGGCACATAAATATTTCACAATGGAAAGAGCACCTGCAGCACAGGCATGGTGAATAGGGTAATCCCCGTTTGCATCTGTTGTATGAATATTAAAACCATTTTTGATATAGTCTATTACGGTGCCCAGGTCGTCTGTTCTGCAAGTGTTCAAAAATGGTGTTTCAGGAGTGATGTGAGCTTCACGAGTCATGTGTTGATTTCCTAATATAAAAAATTATTCGATATACTCGAGCCGCTATAGATTTCGGGTTTTTGGGCGACGTTATTTTTTGTGCTAGGGGTTTTTAAAAGGACGGTAATAGCCAGACTATTGCCGTACTTTTTAAAATTCCTAGCACAAAAAAGAACAAGACCAAATCCCGAAATCTATAGCGGCTCGAGTATACTATACCCTTCAAAGCTTAAGGCTTCCTTAAGAAATGTCATTTTTCCCAAAAATTACAGCTTTACTTTGACATTAATTTGTTATAATATGCTAAAAATCGGCGCTATGGTTGAGTAAGTATGATGAACAAAAGACAGATTACCAAAGATGAAAAGACAGTAGTCATTCAACATCTTGATTTTTTCCAACGAAAAAAAATGCGGATTCAATCAAAGAATTGGCGTGATTCGGTTGATCATTATGAAATGTTAAACCTGGCAAAATTTTCCGTTAATGAACAATTTCTGATTTTAAGTCGCTTTGCCTTACAGATTATCCACAAGCCTCTTGGTGAAAAATTTCGAGAAGATATAATCGTTTGCCTACAGCGTTATGCTCATCGCGTCTTCCCTACACCTGCGTTAGCAGCAATTACGCTGACTTGTCTAAATAAAATTCAGCCGCTTTCTGAAAAGCAGAATAAATATTTGGATCTTATTCTACATAGAGTATCTCCTTCATTGGCAAACACGTTATCTTGTTTCAGGAATAATTTAACAAGAACCGCATTAAAAATAGTGCCCAATCAACCCTTTCATGAATTATTGCTCAGCATCCGACTTACGACTAGTTATTCTCAGGAAATAGAAGCCACTACAAACGTAAGTATGAAGCTGGTCGCTCTAATTGCTGAAATCGAGAATTCGGCAATAGATATCTATCGAAAAAAACAAGGGGTTAAACAATTTCTTGATATATACCTTAACCATAAAAACACCATTCCATCCTACTTAATTAACGTTATGATTGAGTCATTAAATTCTGAACTTGCTTATTTTTCCTTTTCCCAAATGTTTGAGACCTTCAAAAGTGATAAAGTACAATTTCCTATTTCTACAATATTAAAAGCATTAGGTAAATTATCAGCTCAACACTCACAGCTTGCAAAAAAAGTCATTCTTGAAAATTATCCCCTGTTGAAATTATATCCATTTGATCGCGAAACATTTATTGTAAGGGCTTTGACTACATTAATTCGTCACTCACACCCACTGATTGATGAGGATATGTTGACCATGCTGCTGACGATAGGTTGTGGAAAAGCATTAAGTGAAATTTTTCCTGAGGGTCAGATTATCAATATAGAGTTGGATAGGGGTCTAGGTCAACGATCTTCATTAGCGTTGTTGATCAAAATGCTTAACCAACATGCATTCCACGATGAGAAAGTCTTAATAAATGCTATAGATCAATATCTCGACTCGATGAAAACGATGTGCATCGTCCTGGAATTGCCCAATTTACTGTTGAATTCTTCAAAGACATTTGGAGATAAAGTCCTTATTTATACAGCTCAAAGAATTAAATCAAAAGAAAATAGCAATGATAGCGTGTTAACTCGAGAAGATGCGATTTCTATTTTTATGAATAGCCTGTTAAAACATCTTCGAAAAGGCATGCTAAGCGACAAAAGAATAATCGAACAACTCTTTGTTTTAGCGCCAACTTTAGGCATAGAAATCACCGTTATTGCCCAGAATGTATGGGTACCCTGGGTTAACAATATGTATAGTGCCTTAGGTGATTCACTAAATGATCGTCTCAAGTTCACTTTCGAGGTGCTCTTGCCTTTGATAGATCCAACATCTGATCAAATTGTGCTTCCTTCTCTGCTCCACCTGTTATTAGAAAATGAAAAATGGCATTATTCCCCAATTGAATCAACAAATGTTGTCCGTGCTTTTAGCAATCTATTGAGCCCAGAACATGTAAAGTTTTTAATTGATAAATTGCATGCTCATCAAATTCAGCAGTTATGGCCCAATTTCATTCAAGCTATAACGTGTGATCATCAATGTCACTGTGTAGCGACTTGTTGCGCTATAGCCTTGGTAGACCAACCATTAAGCGCCGAACAGATGGGTAACATTATTTCAGCGCTAGAAATAGCCGCAAATGTGAGCTTCGATTGTAAAACACACTCCGAGTCAAACAAGCAAATTACTCAATTGGCTATACATGCAATAGTGAAATTGACAAAAGCCGAGCATTTTCCAATTGATGTGGCAACGTCTATTCTACTAAAGATCACTGCTAAAAGTCAGCACGCAGAAATTTTTTGTGATTTTATAATAGCGTTAGAAAACATTCACGCCATCGATACACTTTGTGAATATCTTAATTATGATCACTCTTGGGCTGCACTTGCTCGACTTACGCCTACATTCACAGAGAAACAAGCTTTACGAGTCTTTGCAAATATTAAAACTGCAATCAAATCAAAAATGGCTAATTCCGCAATGGAAACACTCATTAAAATTAAAGGCTTCATTCCTTCTGAACAACTCGAATCTGTCATACCCATTCTCATCGATCTCCTTCAAGCTGGAAGCTATTACGATGCACCAACATTCCAAACGAGGTGCACTGCATTTAAAACGCTCACGCATTTTAAAAACCTACCTAAGCCAGAGATATACCCCACATTAACAAGAGTTTTTCGTCATCTTTTTAACCACGATTTAGCTGTTTTCGCTATGTCTCAAATACCCGAGCTGGTGGTCGCAGATAAAGACACCGTAAATGCAGTGCTATGCGAAACTTTTTCACATTGCATCAACAATGAATTAGTAGAAGATAAAATCAATGCGGTAACGACTCTAATTGAGTATACGAAAAATCATAGATTATCAGAACAATTCAGCTGGATTATGCGGCATGAAACTGAAGGTATATTATGCAGAGCAGCTTCAGAACAGCATGACACCACTCTGAGGCTTTGATCTTAAGAAATGAAGAAAACGCGGCAGGATTATCGTCCCTCTTAATTAGTATTTCCTATTCATGTAATTCAATATGATAATCAGACGACTATGCAAATCGCGATGTTAGGTACATTACCTCTGACAGGTGAGCATGCTTATTGTAGGACTGGATCCCATGTCAGGCACGGGAAAACAGATGATGGGATGAACAAAATATACTTAAATTGATCAATATTCCTTTACATTCCACCCAGTTAATGTATAATACGCTCTCAAATATAAGCATTCCACATAGAGAGACGATCATGAGCCAAGAACGACAACTGACAGAGGTAAACGAAGCCCAAAAACGTAGAGCAGCCGATTTACAAAATCGTATTTGGACCAACGAACTGATTAATCTAAGCCGACATGCAGACGCGCTTCAACGTATTTATGCGGATGCTTTCAGCAAACAAGCACGCATTGATGGTATTACACAATATTTAGTAAGTAATAACTTTGTCAACTCCACACCCAAAAATGCTCAAAAGATTCTAGATCAACTCTATGAAAGAAATGCCAATCTGTATCGGATCGATAAAACAGTAAAATGATACAACTTACCCGCAGTGGATGTAAATGAGGCACTCGTCAATAATCAAGTGGATTATATTAACACAATTAAATTGTGCTTAGCCGTCCTGAGCCGAGAGATAGATTGTAGAATTCGCATCAAAGAAAACCATTATGCCATTTTTAAACTATCCGCATCTATCGGTGCCGAAGACATTCTCCAAAAATGGTCATTAGAATATTCCATCAGAAAAGACATCGTGTTTCAAAATGCGGCATATCATGGTCATTTTGAACTGTGTCGATGGGCTTATGAAAACGCGACCGATGATGAAAAAGCACATTTTTATAATGAACGATTCTTTAAGCAGGATTACTGGTTAGAAGAAGATGATATTAAACACAATATTATTTATGAATTACTGCTCAATCACGCTAACGAAACAGGTAATACTGCAGTTACAGAATGGTTGTGGCCTTTGCTATCAGATCAAATCAAAGAAGAATTAGAGCGTCATGATGACTTCTATTGTTTTTATTTTTATTTTTTCGAAGCAGCGAAACATGGCCATCTAAATGTATGTAAACTAATAGTGCAGTATTTTCCGAAAAAGAGCTATCCTTCTATCACGGAGCATTCGCGAATACTCGAGGACCCAGGTCCCGATGCGTTATCAGCGGCCCTTAATTCACAACACCTTGATGTCTGCCAATGGTTGTGGGATAGGATGACAAATGAAGAGCATAAAAATTTTAAATCATACGCTTATCATTATTTCGCCGAGTTCTTTTGCATAGAAGAGGCGTTTAATATCGATTTGGCTGAGTGGCTACTTTCTAAATTCTCATGTGAAAGCATCTCTATAGAAGATGATTCATTTAAATCGCGCTTTATCGAGGAATTCAAAATTGCCTTAAAGCATGGCTACCTACAAAACGCTTCATGGTTACTTAAAAATAATCTGTTAGATTATGATAAAGATAACTTTGCAACTGCGATAGAACACGGGCAAGATAGTTTTTGTAGATGGATTTATGAAAATGCAACTGATTTGAATCAAGGAATCATTAGACGTAAGTCTCCAAAATTTTTTATCGCGTGCTTAAAAAATTATTTGATCGATCAACAATCTCGTTATATAAAGTGTATTCAGTTATTATTACAAATTGACCCCTTTACTATCTCTCAAGTAACACCGACAAATATTCTCAATCAAGTGCTTAATTTATCCGTGCGAAATGGCATAATTGAATGCACGAAATTGCTACTTGATGCTGGAGCCGACCCGAATGCAACCATACCTGAAACTGAAACAGTCCCGCTCGTTTCAGCTCTGTCATCCTATCACCTTAGGAAATATCCAAGCTTATTCAATACCATACAAAGATTATTAATTTCGAGTGGCGCTAATTTGCAACTCGCCAAAATTATGGTAAATCAAAATCAGACTTATTCTAAAGCACAAAAGCAAGCATACTTGGAATCATTACAACAAGTTGAAAAGAATCATATTGCACACCAGAAAATTGTTAAAGCCTGTTGTGTTATGAATCAAGGATTACTCGATTCGGAAAATCCACAACGACAAAATCCATTCAGGCGACTGCCACCCGAAATACGTTGCCGAATTGCTTTTTTCATTGGCCGCCCTTTTGTCAGCAAAAAAGAGGCAACTCATTTACACAACACTACCACTGGTACGATGAAAAGAATTATGGCTGATCCCAAGAGCAGTTATTCCTTGAAACTGCAAGCTGCTAAACATGCAGAAGCATTAGCCGCAAGTGAACTGAGAGTAATCGAACTTGAACAAGCACTTAAAACTGCTGAGGAAAAAATAGCAGGATTAGAATCAAAAACAAAACGCTTAAAGGTTGATCCTGAAGTTTTAGCTGATGATTCAGAGCAGGAATTTTCCGAAAACTCTTCAGAAGATGAGCATAACGCAGAGAGAAAACGTGAGCTCGGTAGTAACGATGACAACAATAAAAAGAAAAAGAAATTAAAACCGGAGGAAGATAATCTGCCTGAATTTCCCGAACCCAGGAATTTAGATTATTGAAAAAATAAAATTGTCGCTTCGCAGCTATGTAGGACTGGATCTAGATTCGAGACGCCGCATTTTCAATAGCAATCAGAAGATCTTCGTACTCAAATGAACCCTGATGGTGATAGCCATTAATATAAAATGATGGTGTCCCATTAACGCCACTTCGCACTCCACTCATAAAATCGCTTTGGATTTTACCTGCGAAACTTTCATTTTGTATCGCCACCTGAAGATCTGCTGCTGAGAGATCAAGCTGACTAGCGTACCCAAGTAAATCAGGAATATCCAGCGCATCTTGATTTTCATACAATAAATCGTGCATCTCCCAAAATTTTTGATGTGTAGCTGAAAATTCTGCCGTCATTGCTGCGATAACTGCGTGCGGGTGACTTTCTGCTAATGGAAAATTTCGGAAAACAAATCTTAGACGTTCGCCAAAATGTTTTTGAATTCGTTTGACAATCGGATATGCCATACCACAATAAGGACACTCATAATCGCCATATTCCACCAATGTGATTTGAGCATTTTTATCGCCTTTAATATGATCTTCCTGAGTAACTTCGTTTTTTAACATCAACATACTCCTATTTTGGTAATGCCGCTAGCGCATCAAGAATTCCATCGGCTCCAGGGTTTTCAGCAACTGGAGAGAGATAGTTCCAAGTAATGATACCATTCTTGTCAATCAAAAATAACGCTCGCTCAGCTGTGCCTCCCTTATCTCGATAAGCACCATATTTTTTTGCAACAGCGCCTTTCGGTTCGAAATCAGAGAGCAGTGGAAAATGGAGATTTCGATTCGCAGCAAATGCATCATGACACCAGACTCCATCAACAGAAATTCCAAGAAGTTCAGCACCATATTTTCGAAACTCTGGACGCACTTCATTTAACAGCGCCATCTGATCACCGCATACGGGACTCCAATCAGCAGGGTAAAATGCAAGAATAACAGGCTTTCCTCTAAGTTCACTCAGTGACAGCGTTTGATCAGCAGTAACGGGCAAGTTAAAGTCTGGCGCAAGTGTTTTAATGGCTAATAAACTTGACATGTATCATCTCCTTATGACTTTCAGCCCAATTTATAATCTTAGTAAGCGATTATACTTTTGTCAAATCGCTATCAGAGCTATTGCATTGCACAATGGTTAGTACCTGGGGAATAGCATTATTTTTTTGCCCTTGACGCAAAAAAATCTTCGGCATTTTGCTTAATTTGCTCTTTAGTCAGATCTTGCTTATGGGTAGCAATCATCCAAAAATAACCAAATGGATCTTTGATCCTTCCGGCACGATCTCCCCAAAACATATCCGTTACAGGCATTGTGGAAACAGCGCCTGCATCAACTGCCTTTTTGCAAGCATCATCAACGTTCTCTACGTAAAGAAAAAAACCGATTGGTGAGCTACCGAGAGTTTCAGCGCTTTTGGGGCAATCTTTTTCGCCGGACATTTCATCACCCAGCATAATGATTGAATCACCAATCTTTAATGTGGCATGCATAATAGCATCACTATCAGACTTTTTAAAAAGATCAAGCACTTTAGCATTAAACGCATTTTTGTAAAATTCGATTGCTTTATTTGAATCACGGAAAATAAGATTTGGGGTAACAGTATGATAACCCGCTGGAATGGGCTGAACTCCTGACCTATCACCGTTTTGGGTGGTTGACTGACTACCAATGGGCATTTCACTGGTTAATTTATCTAGCCATTCTTTAATCTGGTTCATAACTTTACTCCTATATAGTTTAATGACAGTTATGATTATAGACTATTTTTAAATATTAGGGCCATTCTGACTTCTGTTTGCATGCGCAATTGCCGGTTGATCCGATAACCTTGCGTTTGCGCCGAATTGTCGCAAGAATGTAAGGTGATCCTTGGTAAATCCGATAGCGTCATCTGTGTCCATATTGGTTGCATCAAGAATTGTCTTGAGATCAGACCGCTCAGGTGGCACATAGATCGGATCCTTTTCATTGAAAAGAAAACGCTGCAATCGGCCATTTGAACAGGCAACATGAATTATCCAGGGGCCCACTTTATCCATCGGCACAGGTTCAATGATGATGGCATTTATCGCGGATTCTACGCCGAATTGTTGAATTAGATCACCTGTTTTGATATTCCAAATCAACAAAGAATGTCTACCTTTGTATTCCGCTGCATCACCCGAACACAAAAATTTATTATCTGGCGTTACGGCAAAACATTCAACCGACTCTTTATGCCCTACTAACGTTCTTTCACATTTCCAATTCGTGACGTTCCAAATTTTAATCAGCTTATCTTTTCCGCCCGATATCAAGAATCGGCCGTCTGACGTGAAAAGCACTCGTCTTACTTGCCCTGCATGCGCTTGCATATTACTTATGCTGTGATTGGTCTTGATATTCCTAATGTAAATATTGCCATGGTCTTCGCCAATCGCTAATAAGAACCCATTAGAATGCAGTGACAGTGTATGGATTGGTGAAGCCACATCAACAATTTCTCGTTGTTCTACGCCTGTTTTTGCATCAAACATTTTTACTTTGTAATCATGACTAGCGGAAATCAGAGAATTCCCATTGGGCATATACACTATACCGGAGATTGAATTGGTATGTGCGCGATTGGAAAACAACTTTTGATAACATTTTTCACTGCTCGGATCGATATCGTAAACCATAATTGCATATTGTACCATTGATTCCATCATATCGTCTGAACTATCATCGTCGGAGTCGTTTCTACAAGAGCCTGCAATAGCTAATTGTTTTTGATCAGGGCTTATGGCTAGCACATCAACAGCGTGATTTACTTTTATTGAATGCAGCACTTTTTCTCGGTCGCAGAATTTGACCATACCCGATACATCTGCAGAAATAAACAATGTGCCAGTTCGATTTTGCGCTAATGCAGATACAGCATAATTGTTATGATAAATCAAATCTGGTAGCTGATCGAAAGTCACGCCATTCAAAATGGAATCACTAAAGTAAGTGTTTTGCAAATTAGCACCTGCTAATCTGATACCTCGCAAATCAGCACTTAAAAACCCGGCGCCGGCCAAATTCGAGCACCGAGCATCTACGCCTGGCGCAATAATGTCATAGAAAACGGATTTGCCACTATCATGCATTGCCCAAATGACCACATTGGGTCTCACTCTCAATGACAGTGTCAAGGCACTTGACGCGAAAGCCAAATTGGCTTTATTTTTAGATGCAGTTACCTGGTCAAGCAAACGTCGGCATAAAACTTCATTCAAGACATTTTTAATTTGATGACAATTTTGTGCCATAAAACGTGTCATTCTCACTGGGTTCACTAGCAGAGTATGCAATTGTCTATTCTCACTTACCTCAAGAATAGTTAGCGCAGGTAATGGAAGTCCGGTTGATAATCTAACTTCTTCTAATGCACTATTATTGGCATATACCACTATTAAACTTTGCGCATCGTCAATGAAAATATTGCGTAACTGTGGGCAATTATTCGCGCGCAAGACTTGCAATCCTCGATGATCTACCATACCTAATTGATCTGCATTTGCTTTTGGCAATCCAAATATTCTTACTAGATTTTGACTATAACTCACATCCAACGCAGTCAAAAAACTCACATCTTCCATATTCAACTCAGTGAGGAAAGCACTATTCATACGCAGAGTTTTTAAATGCCGAGTGTTTGCGCGTAACGAATCAAACAGAGTTGAGGTCATATTGCAACCAAAAAGGTCAAGATTCGTTACCATACCAAGAGAAACACAAATTTCTCTTACGCCGGTTTCAGCTAACACCAACGTACGCAGTGACAGACATTT
>Ga0207137_1014_pt2 | contig 57921 bp, 55 predicted proteins | sample Alteio_BWMinHeat_9_FD_153572 | JGI IMG/M metagenome (GOLD analysis project Ga0207137, IMG submission 153572) | Enriched cells from forest soil in Barre Woods Harvard Forest LTER site, Petersham, Massachusetts, United States -... | ecosystem: Environmental > Terrestrial > Soil > Temperate forest >...
CGGTGTGCGATTTCAGCGCAATATTAATTTATTCGCTGAAACGTTTTATTCATTTCTTGCGGCACTTCTCTGCCTTCCTCTTGCAAATATTGCGCTAACACGGTGGGAAGGAACGCTTTATCGACTGCAAAACCCATCACTTCATTGGTGCGAACTAACGCAGTATCGCCAAAATTTGCTATAGTCCACTTATTCGGTTCATGCGGTATTGCCAACACATCGGGCACCATTGCAACCAAATGGGTTTTAATTTCAGACGGCATTTTTCCTAACCACTCTTCCATATGCGCACGTTGTACTACACCGATAACGGCTTTGCCCGCATAACGACCAGGACTGTATGCAAAATGACTGTCTTCAATGGTCGCAGCCAATTCATCTTCAATCACAAACGGCACAGCCTTGCGTAATTTGGACTCGGATAATTTCGGTAATTTTGCCTTAGTCAAATACACTAACGTCGTTGGCGCTAACAGCGTCATTTTGCCTTTAAAACCGGGTAATTTGATATCCGCAAACGTGCCAACCTTGGGCGACCCCATGATACCTTGTGCGTTTTGCAACACCCATTCTATCTGTTCAGAATCTGCTTGCAGACGAACTATCAATCGCTCTTCCATCATTGCCCTTCCCTCATAACGTGCCTCGTGCTTCGTAGAGCACCAAAACTTTTGGTGAGCCGTTATTATCAACAACTCTCTTCAGTAAAGTATATACCCGCAGACTTTGATCGCCCAGTTTAACATTGCTTGTCAAGAAATAATAAGCATTTGAGCTTGCTTCGGCGCTCGGTAATGCCACTAATTTTAACAACAGTTTTTGATACACATCAGCATCAACGCCCTTTAATAAACGCAACTCAGATTGACTCACCATTAGCGAATGAGCAACGCGATAAGGAGGATTTAATTTTTGATAATCGGAGTCTAAATCAGTGCTGTCTTCACCCAATGAAGTAGAATTAGGCTCTTTGGTATTTTGGTCATTCACCCAATTGGTAATTTGTCGGATTAATTCCACTGGCGCTTTATCACCCATTTCCGGAATATTCTCTTTTAAATACGAGAGAAAATCAGCAGTGGTCGTACCTTTCGACAAAGCATTTACATTAGTGCGTTGTTCCAAACGCAGTAACTCGCCTGTGATTATCGCGGGAGAATTACGAGTTATTTGCGCCTCTAATTTTTGTGTCCATTCTTCTTTGCTTTTTGCAACAACGGTGTCTTGTGCATTATCTTGTTTGATCACACCCACTGCCCAATACGTTACACCTTGCGCATAACGATACGCCTGATTCGCTGTGACGATCTGCTGGGTGCGACGGATATCGATGCGCTGCTGTACCATCAACGATGTCGCAATCACCGAAATTATCGCTAAAACCAGCAAGACGGTGACAATGGCTGTACCATTTTGTTTAGAGTGAGACATTGCTCATCACTCCTGGTAACGCAAAAGTACGATGAATTTCACCTTCAGCCCCTAAACTGATATGAACAACCAGGGCAACCGGTAGCATATTCGCGTCGCCACCTTGCCCTATTAATTCGCCTCGCTCATTCAATCGATCTACTGAAAAATTCGTGACACCCTGTAATATAGGTCGACTTGTTGGCTGACTATTCTCCACTCGATCCAGCACCGCCCAGTTATAGCGTACTAATTGTTTATCGGTTACTCCATAAGCCACACGCTGCAACGTACTGCGTTGATATAGCATTCCCGGATTGATAACACCACCACGAGTAAAAACTAATTGCTTATTAGCATTCGGATTCACTATCAGAGCATTTTCCAACGCTCCTGTTTCATCCCGCACCGGACGATTCACTATTTGTTCCATGTCGTGAGCAATGATGAGCATTGCAAATTGCAATTCTGCTAAACGATGCTCCCGCACATGAATTTGCTCTTCCGCGCGCACCACCATACTGAGGCCGCCAGAAACTAAAACCATCACTACTGCAAATATTGCTAACGCAATGATGATTTCTAACAAAGTAAAACCACGCATGTCCACCAATTCTCGCTGGCGCGAAAATTGCTTACTCTTCTTATACACGGCCGGTTCCTTTGTATGCTGTCACAGAAATCAGAGGGCCTTGACCTTGATCATCTGTTACGGTAATGGTGAGCTCTGCTACCGCAGCATTTTGCGTATTTTTTGAAGTCACACGCCAATGCAATGGGTTTTTTAGTAAAGTTTCCGTGCCAGAATCGGCACGCAATAATCCAAGTTGCGCACGGGTCACCACATCTTCCGCCAGCCAAATGGCTGCTGTTTTACGCTGTAAATACGTTAATGTGCGCACATTTTGATTCACAGAAAAAATAACTGCTGCAAATGCGATACTGACTATCACCAACGCAATCAGCATTTCAATCAGCGTAAAACCTCTTTGCTTCAATGTTTCGCCTCTTGTAATGTTAACAAACCTGCAGCACTGCTGATAATACGATAACTCGGTGATTCACCATTATAACTAATGTTTAATTCAAAAGCATTCATGCCACCACTGGCATCAATCACAATTTGTGGATTACTGTTACTAGCAATATACAAATGAATATCATTGGGTATGGCGCGCGGCGCCCAAAAGCCATCAGTTCTTGCCAAAGGTACCCAAGCATCATTCATCCAATAATAGGCTTGATAGGTTTCACCTTGTAACATTACTCCTATGACTGCAGGCTGCAAGATCGCCTGCTGTTGACACACTTGCAAAAATGAATAAAACGTTTCAGCGAATAAATTAATATTGCGCTGAAATCGCACACCGCCCGTACGAATTAAAATAATGCTGGTGACCAATCCGATGATGAAAATCACCACAATCACTTCAACCAGCGTGAATCCCCTCGAGCGTTTTTGCAACAATATCAGTTGCTCCAATTACCGATGGTGGAATTAATTCCTTCACCGCCTGGCTTACCTTCAGCACCGTAACTAAAAATATCGATTTCACCATGCTCACCCGGATTGGTATAAAGATAAGCGCGCCCCCAAGGATCATCGTTGAGTTTTTGAATATAGCCACCCGTGCGCCAGCCAGAAGGAATCGGATCGCTGCTTGGCTTTTCAACCAACGCTCGCAATCCCTGTTCGGTGGTCGGATATCGACCATTATCTAAGCGATACAAATCCATGGCGGTTTGCAATGCTTGCACATCGGATTTCACCTTTGCTACTTTCGCTTCATCCGGACGTCCAATAATTTTGGGTACGATAAATGCGGCCAAAATACCTAAAATCACCACCACAACCATGACTTCGATCAAAGTAAAACCGCGATTGCGATTCAGAGCAACGTCCATATCTAGACTCCTTTAAAATTTAATGTATAAACTGGTTAATCTCAAAAATCGGCAGCATGATCGCTAAAACGATAAATAATACGATCATACCCATTAATAAAATCATTCCTGGCTCAAATAAAGCTAATGCTAAATCAATTTTTTGCGCAACAATGCGCTCTTGATAATCAGAACATTTTTCTAACATGGCTTCTAAACGCCCTGTCATTTCCCCTGCGGCAATCAGTCGCACACTCAATAATGAAAAATAACCGGTGGCTTGTAAGGCTTGATTTATCGGCACACCCTCACTCACTCTGCTCACGGCAACACCAATCGCCTGCTGCATCGGTAATATTTTTACCACACTGCAAGCGGCATTCATCGCCTCTAGTACAGGCACCGATGCGGCAAATAATATACCAAATGTTCTAGCAAAACGTGCCGTGTTGATTTCGGTCACCGTGTGACCAATCACTGGAATGCGCAATAAAATAATTTGAAAGCGTCTTTTCATTACGGGATTGCGCATCAACCAACGCACTGCAATGACAGTCGCTACAATCAATAAAAACACTAACCAACCAAATGATTGTACAAAACCACTTACTGCAAGCAATACTGTGGTGATCGTGGGTAAAGCTTGACCGGTGTTCATAAACACCGTCACAATTTTTGGCACCACATAAGCTAATAAAAAACTCACCACACTTAACGAAACAACTGTTAAAATACAGGGATAGACTAATGCATTTTGAATTTTTTGTTGCACTTCTTGTTGACGCTCTAAATAATCCGACAGCCGTTCTAATACATTGCCTAATTGACCTGATTTCTCACCCGCAGCAACACTCGCGCGATACATGCTCGGAAAAGAACGCGGATAAACAGCTAACCCTGCAGCCAATGAATTACCTTCAATGACTTTGGCATGCACACCTAATAACACCGCTTTAACATGCGATTTATCATGTTGCTCTGCTAAATTCAGTAAGGCTTCTTCCACAGGTAAACCAGCATTCAACAGCGTAGCAAATTGAAAAGTGATCATAGCCAAATCGGTAGCGGAAATTTTGCGATGATAACCAAACGACCAACGACCACCGCTCGTCGTTGTGGCACGTTCTTCAGACAAAATCACTTCAATGGGTGTTCTGTTGAGATCGCGCAATTGTTGACGAATAGCGCTCGGTGAATCACCCTCCAAGAATCCTCGGGTAATTTTTCCGTTAACATCCGTTGCTACATATTTAAAAACTGCCATGATTTTATCCGCTAGTCACGCGCACCACTTCACTCAATGTGGTATCACCCGCCAAAACACGTTTGCATCCATCTTCGCGGATACTGGGAATACTCTTACGCACATACATTACCATTTCTTGTTGACTCGAGTCTTCATGTATATGGGTGCGTAAATTATCATCGACTTGAATAATTTCATAAATACCGGTTCGACCTGAATAGCCTGTATTATTACAAAGTTCACAGCCAACAGCCTCATAAAGCGTGGGAGGATTCGCTGGATCTACACCTAACACCTCACATTCTTTTGCCGTTGCCGTGTAAGGTTTACGACATCTTGTGCAGAGTAACCGCACTAAGCGTTGCGCAACAATGCCAATGAGCGATGCTGAAATTAAAAATGATTCCACGCCCATATCACGCAATCGCGTCACCGCGCCAATAGCCGTGTTGGTATGCAATGTTGATAACACCAAGTGACCCGTCAAACTCGCTTGCACTGCAATCGTCGCGGTGTCCAAATCGCGAATTTCACCCACCATCACCACATCTGGATCTTGACGCAAAATCGCACGCAGACCTTTCGCAAATGACATATCAATTTTGGTGTTCACTTGCATTTGTCCGATGCCTTGCAAATCATATTCAATCGGATCTTCGACGGTTAAAATATTGCGATCGGTGGTATTTAAATCAGTTAATGCAGCATATAATGAAGTGGTTTTTCCTGAACCGGTAGGGCCCGTCACCAAAATAATTCCATGTGGAATCGAAATCAAACGCTGGAACGCTGTCAATAAGTCTGCTGACATTCCCAATTGCGATAATTGCAGATTTTCAGATTTTTTATCCAGCAAACGCAGCACTAAACGCTCACCATGACTCGCAGGAATTGTTGAAACACGCACATCCACGGAACGACCAGCGATACGTAAAGTAATACGTCCATCTTGCGGTAATCGTTTCTCTGCAATATCTAATTTAGCCATGACTTTAATACGTGAAATCACTAACTGCGCCAACGCTTGGGGTAACTCGAGCATTTCGCGCAACACGCCATCGATACGCACTCGCACCAATAATTTATCTTCGAACGGTTCAACGTGAATATCTGAAGCTAAAAGCTTAATCGATTCACTTAATAACGCATTGATCAAGCGAATAATCGGTGCATCATCATCAGAGTCCAATAAATCAGCCGCTTTAGGTAAATTCGATACCAATTGTTGCAGCCCGAGCTCTTCGCCCAGACCTTCAGCCATTTGCATTGCCATGCCCGTTTTGGTTTCATACGATTTGGCTAGTAAAGTATTAAATTCTTTGGCGCTGACTTCTTGCAAATCAAAATCACGATTTAAAAATCGACGTATTTCAATTAAAGCTTGCGCTGTGCAATTCGGACGAAATAACACTTTTGGCTTTTGCCCTTCGACAGACAATACCAAGACGCCTCTGCGTTTCGCAAATCGATAATTAACTAAAGGTGTTCCAGCTTCAATCACTCTATTGCCCTTCTGTTAATACCCACCACGCATCATCCGTGGCCCCAATTTCCCACGCATAAGTTGCGGATTCGGATTACCCGGATTCACTGCATTAGGTTGCGGACTAGCACCTTGATTTATCTGTCCTTGATTCATCTGCCCTTGATACTTTTGTTGTAATTCTTTGATTCGATCGCGCCATTTTTCTGCTTCTACTTGAGTATCGGCATCTTCGCTATCGCCTGACATTTCCGGCACGCTTGTTGTAGTTTCGTTATTCGATTCGCCTGGCATAGTGGGTTTAGCTAACTTAGCAGGACCACCCACGCTTGAGCCTTCCCAGGTTAAATACACTTTTTCGATCTGGCCGTTCCGCAATAACAAAATATGATCTGCATTCACCTGATATAATTTACCGCCTTCTTTTAAATCTTGATCTACCTTATAAATTTCAGGCTCACGTGTGGGACTACCAATAATGGCTTTACGATGTTTTGGATTCTGGGTAAATAACACACCCAGTAATTGATAATGCGTATTCACTTGCCCAGCTAATTCACCCTGCCCAAATAAGGGATGATCAATAATACTTTTAACTGCAGGCTTAGCGGCAATGGGCATTTCAGTGTTTTCAGCAACAGTTTGACGCCCAGAGAGCAATAGATTGAGACTATCAGCGGTTTGCCAAACGAAAGTGACTAACAAAATTACAACTAAAGCGGATAAAAGCAGCACCCAAAGCTGGCCTTCCTTACTTTTTAAGTAAGGCGCAATTTCCCGCATTAGTTCCTGTATATTCATATATGTATTATAGCATAATCATCCACAAATAAACGGCAGTGGCAATTTATAATCGTTAGTCGGCGGCACAGTTGGCGAAACAATTGGCGGAGACTGATCATGATCCAGCATGAGCTGCTCTTGACGAACATATTCGTACTTGCCTTTAGTCACTTTATCGGCTTCGCCTCTATCGTTTAAAATCACCGGACGCATAAAAATCATTAAATTCGTTTTTTTCTGCACACGTTCACGGTTGCGGAATAAACCACCCACATAGGGTAAATCACCCAGCACGGGTACCTTCGAGGTAACGTTTGCCCAATCTTTCTGCAATAATCCACCGAGCACCAAAGTTTGACCATCTTCTGCCATAACCGTGGTGCTGACATAGCGTTCGGTAGTATCTGGATTTGTATTAACGGAACCGGTATTTGGAATGACGCTGGATAGCTCTTGCTGAATCAACAATTTTACTGAGCCATCGTCAGTAATTTGAGGCTTAATCACTAAGATCAGGCCAACATCTTCACGATCATAAGAATTAAACGGCTGACCACCCGTTGGGTTGTTATTAATTGTACCAATAATGAAGGATATTTTTTTACCAACCTTAATCGTCGCTTCTTGATTATCCAAGGTAACTAAATTGGGTGTTGCCAACACATTGGAACGTGAATCATTTTCCAATGCGCGAATTAACGTCGTTAAAGACCCGCCGCTGAAATAACCAAAAGTTAAGCCAGTACCCAACTGTTGGATGGTATTCAACAATCCTGCGCCATTATTCGTTCCTGTATTCGTGACAATATTGCCTGCAGCATCTGTAGTTGTTGATGTAGTCGCAGTAGTATTCAAAGCAGTTTGATTTGTACCCCCGATCTGCGAAGGAAAATGTGTTAGCAGTTTCGGATTACCACCAATTTTCCATTCTACACCTATTTCACGCTCTTGATCCAATGCCACTTCAGCCACCACAACCTCAATTAACACTTGCGGACGACGTATATCCAGTTTAGCGACTACTGCACGCACTTTGCGAATCATCTCACTAGGACCTGTCACAATAATTGAATTGGTAGATTCTTCCCATTGCAAATTCGGACTCAATACACCACTTCTGGGCGGAGTAAATGTCATGCCAGTATGCACCATTGACCCACTGCTACTGCTGCCTGAACCACCACCAATACCGCCAGCTGAAGATCCACCACTTTGATTATAATTATCCATAGGTCGTTGCAGATTAAAAAGTGAATTTGTGGTACGAGCTTGCGTTGGTGCCGGCGCCGTAACTTCACCTCCCGCTGTTGAAGCGGTTTTTGGTTTTTCGCGTTCCGGTAAATTCGCTAAATAATTATTGACCACACCTTGCAAAATCGGCGCTACGGTTTCTGCAGGAATAAATCGTAAATAAAAGACTTCAAGGGTATCGCGATTATTTTTATAATCACCATCGAGTTTGCTAATGGCTGAGCGGACATCCTCACGCGTTTGGCGCGAACCACCACTCATAATAATACTATTGGTGCGCTCATCAGCAGAAAGTTGCACATAATCCGGTGAAGTGACATCACGCCCAACAGAGTAAACTTTCGATAAGCTCGTAACCAAATCGGTTGCTGAGCCATTTTTCAAATGAATGACAGCTAATTTTTCTTCGCTAGGCTTATCCACTTTTTTCAGTAGCTCTTTAATTTTGACAATATTATCAGCGTGATCAGCAATAATTAAATCATTACTCGGACGATAAACTTCCACGTAACTGTAAACGGGAATGAGTGATTTGATCACCTTGACTAAATCAGTTGCAGGATAATTGTTCACTCTGAGCGCAGTAACAACCATTTCACTTTTATGTTTTTTAAAATTATTTGATACCAGCGGACTCGCGAGGCGATCTGGTGATTTATCAGGAACGATCTTAACAATTTTGCCTTCCGGTATCGCGAGAAAGCCATTCGTGCGCAATACTGCTAAAAAAGCTTGATATAGCTCATCTGGGGTCAATTCATGGTGAGCAATGAAAGTGACTTTTGCCTGCACTTCCGGTGCGATGACAAAATCTTTACCGGTAATTTTCGATACTTCATTGATCAGAGTGCGAATATCAACGTCTTTTAAGTTCCAAATACGCGGTTCATTTTCATTTGTAGCACTGGTTTCTGGCACACTGTCGGACATCGGCGATGGCGTTATCGCGGTTGGGGGTTTTGGTGCTTCCGGCTTTTGCATGACTTTCGGGCTTTCACCCTCTTCAACCGGTTCTTGCGCAGATTGCGCGGCCAATAATTGTGACTTAGTGACCACAAAATCATTTGAGGCAGCGCCAGTCATTTCACTGAACACAGCTAAATAAGCGATGATGAATAAGCCTAACGGTGTACGATAATTTTTCATTCGATCCCTCATTTACAGCGGCAGCATAACGCGGTGGACATCACGCCACTGGATAGCTTTAGCTGTAGTAATATGCAATGTTCTGTTTAAACGTTCTGTCGCTAAATCAGCCTCCCGTTGCGTTGCAAAAGTTCCCGCGACTGCAGCTACATAACATTTTCCGCATTCTCGATAACGATATTTCACCACTCGATCGCATATTCTGCCGCGTGCTAGACAGTTTTCGATAATGTCTAAGTCGGGCGCACGCAAAATGCTCACCGTGTAATAAGAGCCGGGTTGCAAACGCACCCATGCAAGATTATCCAGTGGAGTAAACTGATCGTAGGTGTAGGTCAGCGGATGAAGATTTTTAGGCTTGGTTAGAATGTCATACTGGATATACTCAGGATTGGTCAGCATCTTCATCGCCACTTTGGCTGGCTCATAACCTTGAACCGCGGCATGGCTAAACCACACACGCGCCATATCATGGTCAACCGGTGTGTTTAAACCGTAAAAATACATATAGCCCAATGCATACTGGGCTTTGGGTTTTCCTAAATTAGCGGGCCACCAGAGGCGGCTGAAAGCTTCACGATAATCTTGGTGAGCGAAATAATATTCTGCGGTGCGTTCGGGCTGGTTAGAGAATAGCGAGCAGGAGCTGGTCATAACGCTGCAAATCAGCATTATGCTTAAAGCTATTTTACCCATGCACTACTCCTTGTGATTGGTTTAACTATTTGCCATTAGATGCAAACGTCCATATTTTGCCAATCTCGCGCGAATAATTTATTTTTAAATCCTCATTTACCTGGTGTAAACTCCGGTTTAAAAATAAATTATTCCCGCGACCTTGACTAAAATCTGAACCTTTTTAGCCATTCTAGCAACTGTGGTGAATAGTTGTATTGGTGATAATATCACTGAACGTCTGCCAGATCACCTTTTTCTTCGAGCCAAGAACGACGATCGGATGAGCGTTTTTTGGCTAGTAGCATGTCCATTAATTCTTTAGTGCCGTCCGTTTCTTCAATACTTAATTGTACCAAGCGACGCGTGTCTTGCGCCATGGTGGTTTCACGCAATTGCAACGGATTCATTTCACCCAAACCTTTGAATCGTTGAATATCCACTTTGCCTTTTTTCTTTTCAGCGACAATGCGATCGAGCACGCCTTGCTTTTCGCTATCATCGAGGGCATAAAATACCTCTTTACCCACGTCGATGCGATATAACGGCGGCATTGCGACAAACACGTGTCCGGCTTCAACCAGCGCACGAAAATGCTGCAAAAATAATGCACACAACAATGTGGCGATGTGCAAACCATCTGAATCCGCATCGGCCAAGATACAGACTTTGTGGTAACGTAAACTCTCGATATTATTGGTGCCCGGATCAATACCCAATGCGACAGCGATATCATGCACTTCTTGTGAGCCTAACACTTCATCAGAGCTCAATTCCCACGTATTGAGAATCTTACCGCGTAACGGCATCACTGCTTGCACTTCACGATCGCGCGCTTGCTTCGCCGAACCCCCCGCAGAATCTCCTTCCACGAAAAATATTTCGCAGCGTGCAGGATCTTGAGAAACACAATCGGCTAATTTGCCCGGCAACGCAGGCCCCGATGTGACTTTTTTGCGAATGACTTTCAAACTGTTTTTAGCACGACGGGTGGCGTTATTAATAATGAGCTCAGCTAAACTTTGTCCCATGGCGACATGTTGATTGAGCCACAAACTGAAAGCATCTTTCACGACACCTGACACGAAGGTGGCGCACTGGCGTGATGATAATCGTTCTTTTGTTTGCCCGGCAAATTGCGGCTCTTGCATCTTCACTGATAACACGAAAGCAATATTATCCCAGATATCTTCGCCGGATAATTTTATGCCACGGGGCAATAATTTATGCAGCTCACAAAAATCGCGCATGGCGTCCAACAACCCAGTGCGGAAACCATTCACGTGCGTGCCGCCAAGTGGCGTTGGAATTAAATTCACGTAGCTCTCACCAATCACTGCGCCACCTTCCGGTAGCCAAGTCACTGCCCACTCAACCGCTTCGGTTGCACCCGCAAAATTATTGACAAATAAATCTTCAGGTAGCTTTTCTAATTCGCCCAAACAGGAATCAAGATAATCTCGCAAGCCATCTTGATACAACCACTCTTCTGAACGATCACCCACTTTATCGGTGAAAATCACACGTAATCCAGAACACAACACGGCTTTGGCGCGCATGCCATGAATCATGTTGGTGACTTGGAATTTTGCGGTATCAAAATATTGCGCATCTGGCCAAAAGCGGACGCTAGTACCCGTATCACGCTTGCCGCAGGTGCCGATAGCACGCAGTTTAGATGCAGGCTCGCCGCCAGCAAAATCCATTTGATAGATCTGGCCGCCGTTTTTCACTTGTACTTGCAAGCGCGTTGACAATGCATTCACCACGGAAATGCCCACACCATGCAAACCGCCTGAAAATTGGTAGCTCTTAGTCGAAAATTTCGCGCCCGCATGCAACCGCGTTAAAATCAGCTCAACGCCTGAAATTTTATGTTCGGGATGAATATCGATCGGCATGCCGCGACCGTCATCTGTCACTTCCACAGAACCATCTTCATGCAGAATGGTTTCGATGGTAGTCGCATGTCCTGCAAGCCCTTCGTCTACGCTATTATCAAGCGCTTCCTGCCAAAGGTGATTAGGATCACGCGTGTTGGTATACATCCCCGGGCGCTTGCGCACCGGGTCTAGGCCAGTTAAGACCTCTATCGCTTCCGCGTTATACTGTTTGTTACTCATGAGCAAAAAACTACTGTATTTCTGAAGATAAAGCAACTGGTATCAGTGTGCTGCAGGAGTTCCCGCTTAAGCGGGGAACTCCTTCCTGGATTTAACGCTGGCGCGGCGGGAAACCCGCCGCTGGCGCCAAGGGGAAGCCTTGCTCCCCCTTGGAACCCCCAGCTTCTTGTAGCAGCTCCCGCTTAAGCGGGAGCTGCTAAGTGTGCTATAATAGTTAGCTAGATATGTAAATATGAGGAGGGAGCCATGAAGGATGAAATCGCCGCAGCTGAATATCTGCAAGTGATGGCTGATATTCAAGCACTGTCTGTACGGTATAGAGACATTGAAGCTGATAGCCCTGAAACATGGGTGGCTGACTTTGAAGAATTAGAGTCGAGAATGACGCATCTGCTAAAGGCCGCAGACCTCACCAGTTCCCAAACGGAGGCAATGAGAGTTGCCTATATCGATCTGTCTAAAGACCATTCGGAGCTAGAAGACCCTAGCAACGAGACATTCTCACCGGGTTTTTGATCCAAAAAAAAAGAGCCTTCCTCGGAAGGCTCTTTTACAGTAGAAACGTAGAAACTATGCAGCTTGAGGCATTGCCGTAGAAGGCTTCTCTGCACGCACTTCTGGCATATCTTCTTCGTTGTAAGCGCAAGCATGCGTTTCTTTGATCTGCGAAGCGATAACCAACGCGATCAGTAACCCAATCGGGATAATGGCTAAGGCAAAGCGGTAATCGGATAAGCTGTATATCGGCGCACCCGTCGGCGACATGGCATGATCCCAATGCAGATCAAGCAAACGACCGTAGAGCGACAATGTCCAGCCACCAGCCATCACCAAGAAATTGGTGAATGCGGTTGCGGTACCTGAAAAACGCAGCGGACTGTTTTCTTTGCCAAGCGAAAACACCAGCGGGTGAGCACCACAGGTGAAACCTAAGAGCAACATACAGGTGATCAACGCGGGCATGGGCAAATGTACGTAGAAAATGACGCTGATCAATATCATGGCCACTAGCGAAGTCACCACTAAAGGTGATTTACGACGTTTAACATAATCTGAGTACATGCCGATTACAGGCCCACCCACGATCCAGCCGAAGAAAATCATATTGACCATGGTAGCCGCTTCCGATTTATTCAAACCGTAGGCTGCATGAAAATAACTTGGACCACCCACATCTAAGAACACCATTGCAGGCATGTATAATAACGCGCCAACGATGCCGATATACCAGCACTGTGGATTAGTAATAATGTGCCAATAGCCTTTTTTCAGCTCGGCAACGCTCATGCGCTCGGTTTTGACCTTGGCCAAATGGCGTGGACGATTACGCAAAATTAATACGATAATCATGGATAACAACAGACCGATCACGGTGCTGGTGACAAACCAACTGTGGAAGCCTGAATCTTTAATCGCATGGGCTAAATATTTTTCGGTGATAATCGCAGCACCCATACCAAATGCGGTGGTAAGACCCGCAGCCGCAGCAAAGCGACCTGGCGGCAACCAGATGGAAGCGACTTTTAAAATCGTCACATAACCAAAAGCAGTACCGAAACCGATACAGGCTCGACCTAGACACGCTATAGAAAAGCTTTCAGCCGTGCCAAATAAATAGATACCGACTAAACAGATCATACAAGCGGCAAATAGCACCATCCGGGGACCATAGCGGTCGATAATGGTACCCACGATCAGCTGCGTAGGAGAATAAACGGCATAATAGAGTGATGCGAACAAACCGAATTTGGTTGCTGTGATACTAAAATGCTGTTGAATTTCAGAAGTCATCATCCCCGGAGATACGCGGAGAAAATATACGAAACAGTAAAATAAGGCCGCAACACTGAACATTACCCAAGGTAGCCACGTAGACATACCATCATTTCTTTCACCAAGCTTCGACATCTTCAACCCTCACTTTTACTAAATTTGAAGCATTATAACCTGGAATCCATAAAATTTCCAGTGCTAATTTCCATCAATTCCCAATCGCGGCACCAGCCGGTCTGCGGGCATCAACAGCGCCTTTAAGCTGTTTTGTCCGGTCATCAACCTGGATGGCAACCACCCCTCCCCAATACTGAGTTCCGTAAGGCGAACCCACTTTGATTTTATACCCCATCTTCCGTAAGAGCTGGCTAGAGTCTCTGGAGAGACTGTAGGGCTCAACAAAGATCATGTCCGGCAGCCACTGCATATGCACTCTTGGGGCATCCACAGCCTGCTGAACGTCCATATTATAATCAATAATGTTCTGAATAACACCTATCAATTGCGAGGGGATAGTAGACCCGCCCGGCGTGCCTATTACCAAGGCGACTTTACCCTTTTTGAGCAGAATTGTGGGGGCCATCGAACTGACCGGACGCTTATCAGGCCCGATCAAATTATTATCACCTTGAACAAGACCAAAAGTATTAGGCTTATTTTTACTCAATGAAAAATCGGCAAGTTCATTATTCAAGAAAAATCCGGTATCACCCGCAATCACGCGCGAACCAAAATAATCATTTAAAGTGTACGTGACAGAAACCGCCGTACCGTCTTTATCAACTACCGCATAAGCCGTAGTGTGATCTTTTTCAGGCAACTGCGCAGAAAAACCAATTTTGCTAGAATCACCTGCGACATCGCCAAGAATTTTTGCGCGAATTTCATCTGCATATTTTTTTGAAATTAATTTCTCAGTTGGATTTTTTACAAAATCAGGATCACCAAAAAAACTACTGCGATCAGCATAAGAATAACGTAATGCTTCAACCAGATTATGTACACTTGCGGCGGAATGATAACCTAAATCCGCCATGTCATAACCATCCATGATATTAAGTGATTCGCAAATTGTCACACCGCCCGCACTCGGCGGTGCTATCGTCAACACTTTATAGCCACGATAATCACACGAAATCGGCTGCATTTCTTCAACAGTGTAATTTAAAAAATCCTGCTTACTTAATACTCCACCATTTGCGCGTGATGCTTTGACGATTGCGTCTGCGATTTCACCCTGATAAAAAACACGATCACCGTATTTTGCGATTTTACGTAATGTTTTAGCTAAGTTTTTCTGGACCACTTTATCACCGGCACCAAAAGCTTGCTTATTTTTATTCAAGAAAATTTTTGCCACATTAGGCTGCTTAATGAACACATCGCGTTGTTTGGCAAGAAAATCAGCATCTGAATGTTTTAAAATATAACCGCTTTCGGCTAGATGAATCGCTGGGTAGATTACGGCTGGTAACGTAAACGTGCCGTATTTTTTTAAAGCTAAATTAAGCCCTTTCACAGTACCTGGCACACCCACAGACAAATAAGGTTTCGGCACACGGCCTGAAACATATCCGCCACTGAAAACATTGTCACCCTCGCTAAACATTTCTGGGTTAATGGCATGCGGTGCTTTTTCTCGAAAATTCAACACGGTTTTGCGTCCATCCGCAAAACGAATTAGCATAAATCCTCCGCCGCCAATATTTCCGGCGCTCGGCTCGACCACCGCCAACGCATATCCCATTGCCACGGCTGCATCGATGGCGTTACCACCGCGATTGAGAATATCCATACCCACTTGACTGGCATGATGCTGTGCCGACACTACCATAGCCGTTTTGCCTATCACGGGTGGCAAAGACGCTGCTTGCGATGTGATGCTCACAACGGTAAAACAAAAGACCCACATTTTTTGTAACAAACGCTTCATATCATATCCTGAAAGTAGTATTTGGAATTCGGAGCGCATCATAATTGATACGCCCTATGATCACCAGCTAAAGAATGGTGCAACGACTTGATTGAGGATCTGGCCTTTCTTCTTGCTCTGGCTGCCCCTCTTCTGCTGCCAATAAACGTGTAGCTGCAGGCTCTCGTCGACATCGACCGCAGGCATTGGCAAAAAATCGCAAAGTTTCTCTAATAGGGTGAGTTCGAATTACCGCTGGCTGGCCTTCTTCTTCCGCTTCAGGAAAAGGATTTACGAGATAGTTTTTAAGCCGATACGCTGTCACACCTACAATTACAGTACCAACCACACCACCAATAGTGGCTGCAGCAGGGATAGTCACAACCCCTCCGAGAATACCCGATGTGAAATTGAAGCCTACTGAAACCACTTGTGTGCCCATTGCACCTGCAGCAACAACGATACGCAACGCACCCACACCATACGATGTTAAACTGATTATGGGATGCTCCCATGAAGCCAGGATTTCTGCAGCCATATTACCCACTCCAACCCCAGCGGAAATCATGCTGACATCAAATGCAGAGATTAATCTCACTACTGTCACATTATTCATGGTGGCATTGGTGATGTTTTGTAACGCCATTGCATTGAGATCATGCGCTGGCACATAGACTAACGCTGCGGTAAAGCCTAATACTGCACTCGTACCCGCATTTCCATTTAAAAAATAGTTGAGTGCTGCAATTGTTTTCTTTGTACCATTATGCTTCAAAAATGCTTGCATGCGCGGATGCATACATTGTGCTTGCGCTAAATTCTCTCTTTGATCAAGTAATACAAAAGGAACAGACATGCCGACCGCAATAACAGGAATCGCGATTCGCACAGCGACGGTATTGACATCGCCTTGCCAATATTGCGTCAGCACACCCTGATTGAACACCCATAATCCTGTCACTTTAATTCCAGCAACGACATAAGTGTACACTCTCATACCTTTAGCATGCTTGCGCTGCCAATCAACATTTTTGTTTTCTAAAAAACCGTGAGTCAGCGTAGCAGCCGATAGAACTACAGGAGCTATCAACCAAATAGGGGAAGTAATATCATTGTGCTTAACAACTTGATTAACAAATCCAGCACCCACACCAAAACCTAAAACGGCTTTAACGGTCAAACCATACACATCATGTTTATAAGATTTTGGATCACCGTCAGCGGGGAACAACCTATTCCACTCGTCATAAGAAATAGCATGGTCTTCATCATCTAAATCTAAAGGGGCATGAGCTGGGGCAGGCGCTTGATCCACAACGACCTCAAAATCATCCGCTACTTGTTCATGCTCTTGCATACCACACACCCTCCAATTACCACATACCACTATTGATATTATAAGGCGAAAAGCTTAACACAATATTAAAATAACCTTTCGCCTTATCTTAAATTTCTATGGTTTTTGACAGAATCCTCCGCAATCCCATGGGAAATCGTTTACTGGTTGTACAATGGCGACCTTGTTCACAGGAGTTGCGACGTTAGCAGCGTTCACATTCGTCGTGGCAAAGAAACCTGCGACTAGGACTGAAGCTGTTGCGACTTTCAAGTCATCTTTTAAATGTTTCATTTCATCACCTCTTTAATCTGTTTACGACTTTAATTCTACTCTTCTATTGTTAAGGAAATATGATCAAGACAATTGATATTTTTTAAATTTCATATGCAATAAATCGACTACCAATAAACTGCCACACAAGCTATCACCCAGGTTTAAAATCCATTTCAGTACTTCGGTTGCTTGTATCACTCCTAACAAACCGGGTAACACTCCGAGCACGCCACCTTGGCGACAATCCAGTGTCAAATTCCAGCCTGGTTGGCTTGGAAACAATTCGCGAAAACTTGGCGCTGTTTTGCCATCAAAAACGGCACACTGTCCTGTGTACTGTGATACACTCGCATAAACGAATGGTTTTTCATTTCCAAAGCAAACATCATTGATTAAATATTTCGTGAAAAAATTATCGGTACAATCCACGATGATGTCGTAACTCGAAATCAGATCGCGTGCATTCTCTTCGGTAAACCGAACAGGATGAACTTCGACATTAACATGCGGATTAAGCGCTGATATATTTTGCTTTGCAGCGTCCACTTTTGCTGAACCTATTTGTGAAGTCGCAAATAAAACCTGCCGCTGTAAATTGCTTAATTCAACTTGATCATCATCCACTATTCCTAAAGTGCCCACACCCGCTGCTGCACAATACAACAAAAATGGCGCAGCCAAACCGCCAACACCCACACACAAAACTCGAGCTTGTTTTAATTTCTGCTGGCCATCTGCACCAAAATTGCCCAACTTTATTTGTTGAGAATATCGCTTATCCATTTCCGCCAATAAATTTTTTGTTGCTGCAACCGGGTTATCTGCCTGAGTAATCGCCGAAATTAACGCTACACCATTTACTCCTGTCGCCATCACTTCTGCAATGCGCTCTAGTGTCATGCCTCCAATTGCAATCACAGGATAATTTAATAACTGATTCCAGTATTGCAGTTTTTCTAGCCCTTGTGGGATCATTTTTTTGAGTGTAGTTTCATAGATCGCACCAAAAGCGATATACGAAGGATTGAATGCATGCGCACGTGCCACTTCGTAATAGCCATGCGTGCTGATTCCGAGTCGCAAACCCGATTTGCGAATGGCATTCACATCAGCTGACGCAATATCATCTTGACCTAAGTGTACTCCATAAGCTTCAAAACGTATCGCTAATTCCCAATAGTCATTGATATATAAATTTGCATCATACTTATTTGCAATGGCAATCGCTGTTTGAATTTCTGCAATCAATTGTTCTCCTTGCAGATCTTTGATTCTGAGCTGGACAGTTTTCACACCGAGTGGCAGCAAAATATTCAACCACTCTGCACGGTCTACGATCGGGTACAATCCCATTGAGTTCTTACCACAATCCTTAAAAGGTTCAGGATGTTCCGTTATCGGTGTAGAAGCAATATACGGTAAATATTTTTGTTCTGTTGGGAACGTTGAATGATACAATTGTGCATTCACCGATAAATGCATTGCTTGATTGATCACCATTTTACCCATCACTATGGCATCTTTAATATCATGACCGAGCGCTCTAGCTGCTGTAATCGCAGATGAAAGTGTGCAACCTGTTCCGCGAAACCCTGACTGCGGATATCGTTCACTCGCGATCCAAAATGCTTCTTTGCCATTGGTCCAAAAATCTTGACTAAATGCGTCATCAAGATAATGACCACCTTTAATGAGCACGCTAGCAACACCCATCGCAATTAAATCCTGCGCAGCCTGTTCAATTTGTGCATAGTTTTTTATTGGGCGCTTTAACATTATTTCTGCCTCAGGAATATTAGGCGTAATCAACTCCACATGAGAAAATAATGTCTGCAATTGTGTTGAATAATCACAAGATTGCGCATGAAATAATTTTTCACCAGATGTAGAAATCATCACAGGATCCAAGATCGTCGGCACAGGATTTTCTTGCAAATAATCGCTCACGGATTTTATGATCGATTGCTTACCAAGCATTCCCAGCTTAATGGCATGCGGCCTGTTTAATATTTTAAGTTGCGCTTCAATATCGATAAACTGGATATCCGTTAATTGACTTCGATTTTGTGCAGTCACTGCCGTAATGACAGAGCACACTTGCACGCCTAATCTGCTCATGGTTTTAATATCGGCTTGTATGCCTGCCAGGCCGCTTGAATCTGAACCCGCGATGGTCCACGCTGTGATATGGTTCATATTTCTTGATGCCAAAATGGAGTATCGATTAATGGCGTGCTCGGATGCGCAAAATCGCGTTCCGGCATTATTCCAGCACAAAAAGCATTACGCCCTGCAACCACAGCATCTTTAAACGCCTTCGCCATTAACACCGGATGATGCGCAAGCGCTACTGCCGTATTGAGCAGCACACCATCAAAACCTAACTCCATCGCCAAAACAGCATGCGATGGCTTGCCCAATCCTGCATCCACAATTAAGGTGGCTTCTGGCAATCGCGCACGTAAAGTCATTAATGCGTACGGGTTAATAATACCTTTACCCGAACCGATGGGTGCGGCCCATGGCATTAAAATTCTACAGCCTGCGTCCATTAAACGCTGACACAACACTAAATCATCGGTGCAATAGGGTAATACTTCAAAACCTTGTCTAGTTAAAATTTCTGCGGCTTTGACTAGTTCAAACGGATCAGGTTGCAGATTATACTCATCACCGATCACTTCTAATTTCACCCAATGCGTTTGAAATATTTCTCGCGCCATTTCTGCGAGGGTGACTGCCTCAGCAGCAGTACGACACCCTGCTGTATTCGGCAGCACATCGCAATTGAGATTTTTTGCCGCCATCCAAAAATCGTTTTGATGCGTTTCTCTTGATATCTGCCGTCGTAACGAAACCGTAATTAATTGGGCACCTGATGCAACTATCGCATCTTGCAAAATCTGCAATGAGGGATATTGTGCTGTGCCTAGCAATAATCGACTCAAATATTTTTTATCTGCGAGTTGCCACATTTTCTCACCCTCCCTGCATTGGCATAATAATATCGATCACATCACCCTCTTGCAGTGTCAAGCCAGCATAGCGTGTGCGAGGTATAAATTTTTGATTGATCGCAACAGCAAAATTATTTTCAACATAGCCTTGCTTAATCAAAAATTGATTAAGCAATAAAGTAGGCTCAACCGAAATTAAGTTACCTTGCAAGCAAATTGTTATCATGTGATTTCTCCCAAAGTTGTGTGTATTTTACAGATTTAATACCCTGATCTAGCCAACGCATGATATCTGCCACCAAAGACGGCGCAATTAAATAACCATGACGATACAGCCCATTCACTGCGAGAAAACCATCGGCATAAATAATTTTTGGTAAGTTATCCGGTAAAGTTGGCCGACAATGTGTTGCTGTGTACAAAATTTTCGCCTCGCTGAAGCCAGGATGAACAGTGTAGGCAGCCGTTAACAGCTCTAAAATTGAGCGAACTGAAATTTCACCGCAATCACCTGATTCAATTTCTGTAGCACCAATCAAGTATCGCTGTCCAGGTCTTGGCACCACATATAAACAATAACGGGGATGCAATAACCTAACTGGTCGTGACAACAAAACATCAGGAGCTTGCAGCCAAACCAGCTCGCCGCGCAAAGGCCGCAATTGATTAAAATGCGCCTTTGCTCCCAATCCACGACAATCAAACGCCATATCAAATTTTTCTACTATATCTTGACAGACTATTTCTCCTGCACGAACACAATCCACAAACGCATTTTTAATCCACTGTACGTCTTGCAAATATTTTTGGAGACTAGAAAATACCGCTTGAGCATCTAGATGGGCTTCCTGTGCAAAATAAAAACCCTGATCAAACGCAGCAAGCGTCGGCTCCAGCTCAACAATTTTTTCACGATTGAGTATGCGCACACTTTCATTTAGCGGCAACTTAGTGTTAATCACGCTGCCAAAACGTCTCAGTTCCGCACGATCACGGGAATGTGATACCACCATACACCCGTTTTGCCGAAAATAAATTTCCTCACCTAAATCAGCGAGAATTCTGGGCCAATGCGAAAATATTGCATCATTACCCAAATCATAAATTATCCGATTATTTTTTTCTAATTCAGCTAATTGCGCCAACAAACCCGCCGCCACCGTGCTGCAAGATCGCTCGCTATTATGATCAAATAACGTGACATGCCAACCCGCTTTTTGCAGTGCGAGGGCGAGCAATCGTCCTATAATTCCAGCACCAGCAATACCTGCTCTCATGCACCAGACCGCTCTGCAAACTCTCGCATCTCACGTGTTATCTGCATGGAACAAAATTTTGGTCCACACATCGAACAAAAATGCGCCACTTTTGCACCTTCTTGCGGCAAAGTTTCATCATGCATACTTCGCGCCGTATCAGGATCTAACGATAAATTAAATTGATCTTCCCAATTAAAATCAAATCGTGCTTTAGATAAAGCATCATCACGCAATTGCGCATGAGGATGCCCTTTGGCTAAATCAGCAGCGTGCGCAGCAATTTTATAGGCGATCAAACCTTGCTTCACATCTTCTTTATTGGGCAGCCCTAAATGCTCTTTCGGAGTGACATAACACAACAAAGCCACGCCATACCAACCCATAATGGCAGCACCAATTGCGCTGGTAATATGATCATACCCAGGAGCAATATCCGTCGCCAGTGGCCCTAACGTATAAAATGGCGCCTCATGACACGATGCCAGTTGCCGATCCATATTTTCTTTCAGAAGATGCATCGGCACATGCCCAGGGCCTTCGATCATCACTTGCACATCTTGATCCCAAGCCACCTTGGTTAATTCGCCCAAGGTCTCTAATTCCGCAAATTGCGCTTTATCATTCGCATCATGAATACAACCCGGTCGTAAACCATCACCTAAAGAATGACAAATATCATAGGTGTGCATGATTTCACAAATCTCTGCAAAATGAGTATAAAGAAAATTTTCTTGATGATGTGTCATGCACCATTTCGCCATAATGGAGCCACCACGCGAAACGATACCGGTAATGCGTTTTGCAGTGTGCTGAATATAAGCCAAACGAACCCCCGCATGAATGGTAAAATAATCCACACCTTGCTCGGCCTGCTCAATTAATGTGTCGCGATAAATTTCCCACGTTAAATCTTCAGCAACCCCACCCACTTTTTCCAATGCCTGATAAATAGGCACAGTACCAATCGGCACCGGAGAATTACGCAAAATCATTTCGCGCGTTGCATGAATATTTTTACCGGTAGACAAATCCATCACCGTATCCGCGCCCCAACGAATAGCCCAGATTAATTTCTCAACTTCTTCCTCAATCGAAGAGCTCACCGGCGAGTTCCCAATATTGGCATTCACTTTCGTTAAAAAATTTCGTCCGATAATCATCGGCTCAAGCTCTAAATGCTTGATATTAGCGGGTAAAATGGCACGTCCGCGCGCAATTTCATCACGCACAAATACAGGCGTTACACCTTCACGTATCGCCGCAAATTCCATTTCAGGAGTAACAGTCCCACGTTTAGCATAATACATCTGAGTCTTGCCCGATTCACAAGCGTGACGTCGCACCAATGGCGCGCCTAATTGAAGATCAACAGATTGAGCAGGATCCGTATAAGCACCCGAAGTATCATATATTGGAAATACCGAACCATCAGCCAAAGCCACTTCGCGGAAAGGAACACGAATCTCAGGAAAAAGATTACCAGAAATAGTGATTTTTTTTGAGCCAGATAAGGGCTTGCGTAAAAACTCATCAATCTGCATAAGATACTCCTATAGAAAAAAATCGCTAGGAGTGCAAAAAGACACACGAAACATCGCCGATCCACTTCCCTACGCAGGTCCTAGCCCATTCAGGTTCAAAGGGTCGAGCTTTCGCTCTCTCAGCCTTGCGGCCCCCCTAGTGATTAACGAACACATTAAAGCACATTCTTCAAATAAATAAAACTAGAATTATTAGAATCTTCTTGCTAGACGGATTGGGCTCTACATTAGGCTCAGTGTTTTAGAATTGCAAATCTCCAGAAGCATGCTCAATCGATCTCTCGTAGCTTGAATAATTGGCTTAATTTTACTCATAACTTCCGAATTCACGTCTTGACGAGCTAATTGTTCACTGAGATTGCTGACAATACATTCCAGTAAATTCTTGCCGGCTTGACCATTATCACTATCCACAGAGCCAACAAAACAGGCTATGATATCAGAAATTTCTTGTGGTAGTAATCGATCTAATTCGATGCCAGCATTTAATACGCATAACGTAATTAACTTATTTTTCATATCCTCGTCTGTAGCTGCTTCAAACTCTTGAAATGTCAGCCTAAAAATAACCGCGTGGAACTCATCAAAAGATTGGCAGTTCGAAATTTCATTGACCATTTTTTGTTTTTTGGTCAGCTCATGAAAGATATTTGATATGATTTCAATACCCATGTAATTCGATACTGTTTTTGCATTTTTTCTGCTATAGAGCTTTTCATCGATAATTTCTCCTGACATTGTAAATAATTTTGGCTCCACATTGCATGCGCTCCAATAGTCATAGCCATATGAAAACCCCATAACTTCTCCAGGTTTGATGTCTGCATTTGCACATAGCACGGGATAGTTATTTTTATTACCTAAATCACCAACATATAAATTTGCAGTCGCAACCTCGTTTACATTAACCGAGGAGTCGAATTCATATTGCAACAACTGAAATCTGGTAGGTAAGTGAGAGAAAAATCGGCCCATATTACCTCGTTCTTTTGCTGAAAATCCTTTCAGCTTATAACGATCATTAGTATAATTTTTTTGTTCGCCTGCATATACCGTCACAAATTCTCCCTGCTTGAGAGGTTGAGCGTACGGATTGAGTTTTACCCCATAGCCTACTTCATCTGAAATTTTAACCAACAACAGCTTACTTGTATTCTGCGTAACCTGTCGCATAGCTTCAGCAAATTCACCACGATTGATACGCGTTTCTAAATCACTGACATTCTCTTGCCAACTAAAACCACACATTGCGGCGATTGCATGAGTATTTTTCTTGACGATACGACCACTTTCATCCAAAAAATCAATTTCTCTGCTAGATAACAACATAACAACTTTCTCTCAATTTAAACCATACCAAGTTTTTTCCCCTCATCTCCCTGTGTCTCATTGTTGTTATTATGTAACGAACTTATTCCCGCTTGTGCCGATCGAGCATTCTTTCTGTCAGATAAAATCGTGGTGATTTTCGCTATTAGTACATCCGGTTTTTCCAATTCAATAATTACATGACGCCATACTTCATCAGTTTCTTTCATAAGAGTCCACAAGAGATCACTCGCCCTTAATGAACTGAGACACATCTCAAGATCTTCATCTGAATATTGACAAAGAATATTTTTATCAAACCAAACCTCACGCGCAGTGTAATACCTAGGGTGTCCACTAAAAGATGACATTGTATTATTATTTATTTTTGTTCTTGATGATCTTTTTTTGGCGCTAACCAAAATAGAAACTGCTTTTGCTGTGTTTTCTACAATTAGCGGTTGTGGCTTGAAAAGTTTAGATGTATCAATAATAGCACTAGAAATATCATTAATTTTAACTTTAAATTTTTTCAAATAAGGCAATTTTTTGATTTGCACATCACATTTTCCGCCACCTACACACACTTGATGCCATCTATCATCAATGAGATATTCAATAAAGGCATGCGCATCATTGGATAGATAATTTGCTGTTAGCCCTAAACGATTCACAAACATCATAAACAACATTGAACGATCACAACAAATTCCAACATGATTCTCTAAGCGTAAATTAAACACTTCATAATCGCTTTTCGCATTTTTCAGTGCCGCAGCCAAAACATCATCATTCGGGTCGATTTCGTGAAATGTTCTTAATAAATTCACGATAGCGCCAACGAGTTCGGCTTCAGAAATGCCACGAGGAATCTGAATGGGCCCCTGATTCTGTTGAAAACGGATCGAACGGATAAATTGCTCAGCTGATTCACTAGTCGGCAAGGGGCGATCAAAATTTAATCGTTCAGAATAATCTTGTACAATATTCATCTTCAGCGTTACCGTCAGGTCATCGTGAGTCTTAGATCGGATATAACAACTATTGGTTGTCCCTACAGACTCTAAAATTTCTAAATCACCTTCCGCTGCTAATGCGATAATTTTATCATAGGGAGTGAGCGATGGAATAGGTTGCCAATCTAAAGTAATACGCATAGGTATTTCACCATAACGCACATCACCTTCAACATCGATTTTTACATCGTTATCAAATGACGCGATATCTCTCGGCTTACCAGAAGTATTTTGCATAAAATGTCTTAATTCGACTTTGCCATTTTCTTCAAATAACCTATTCAAAACTTGTAAGCGATAATAATTAACGGGTGGCACATCATCGCCTAAAAATATTTCCCGCGCGTTGAGTGTTTTTGGCCCAGGACCACGATTCACACCAACTTGATGTTCCGCCTGATGAAAATCAGGAAGCGCTTTGGGTAATTTCAAGTCGTATTCTAATAATTGAAGCAGGCTATTTGGCCGGATGAGCTGTATTGAAGGAATTTCTATCTCCCTCAAAGGTAACGGCACAATTACATCAGCCATCCATTGTCTAAAAAAACCTGAACCAAAATTATCGCTCTGCAGATACTCTTGAGTCATTAAATGGGGCGTTCTCGACCCTAAAACAAAAAGCCTAAATTTCTCATAGGTAACATAATCATTGTTTTCATAACCCTCCAGAGTAAGCTGGTATACAAATTGTCGCAACGCAGCCATAACCTCACGATCGGCCCTAAATAAGCTTAAGAACTTCTGTGGTAAGCTTCGATTTTCGTAATCATTAACCAGTTGTTTAAGTTGTTCGAATAACATTTTTTTACACCTCTAATTTAATATTAACATTTATACCAGAGAAAGCTGCTGGCTGCTTATACAAACCGCTGAAACAGCCCAGCGAGCATACTAACATCCTTACTTTTTGCATAGCCAACATGAACTTTTTTAGCCAAGCTCATTACCTCTTCTGCAGTTACTTGAGATATATTATCTGGTAGATTAATTTGAATGGCATTTTCATCAGAATACGCCCAAGTTATATCTTCAATAAGTTTTGCGCGATATGCTGTTAGAGCTGTCTTTGGAATGACTTCATGAGTTGAATTCACCGCGACGATATGGAATTTTTCATTTAACCCATGCCGACCTAACAAATCACGCATATGCCCACTCCCAATAATCAACCCGCAATTCTGATCTAGTTTTAACACACTGGTTTCCATGCGTTCATTTCGTTCCCGGATTAAATAATCTCCACGCAGACCAGATCGCTTAGTCACCTCTTGAGGAAGATCAACACCGACACATGTTAACTTCAATTCGGAAACCAACCTTAAAGTATATATTACATTATAAGAATGCCCATCCCTCACTTCTTCTTCAAAAAAGTAGCTGTATAACTTTGGAATTGGTTTAAAATACCAGATAATATTTAAATTTTTCTTTACCACCTCAATGGCTTCCGGATCGTTTTCATAACAAATAGTATTAATCTTCAGGTCATTAAATATATAAAAAACCATAGCCTCAATGAGTAAAGACTTTCTGTCACTGTGATTCTCTCCGATAACGAATAACATTTTTTTACCAGCTTTTTTTGCCTCTTCAATACCTTGCTCGATTAAATTTCTTAACTGCATATAGACTTGCATGACAACAGCACTACTTCCATCATCGCATGCTTTAATACCTGTTAAATTATTAGGCAACGCAGTTTCGATTAACTGATGATTTATTTCTACTTGCTTCTCGCTTTTCATACATACTCTCTCAATTTTATGATAATACCTACCATTCCTGCCCGAACTCTACCATATTTCAATATATAAAGCAACTTTTCCGTATCCACTCGAATTGTTTGACTCCTCGTAACAACTAGATAACAATAAATAGTATTTGAGAAGGAATTTGCAATGAGCACAGTCAGATCATATGAAGTACGCTGGGCAGATGTCGACGCCAACGGACACATGCGCCATTCAGCCTATTACGATTACGCCGCACACCTGCGTCTAGCCATGTTCGAAGAAGCCGGCCTCTCTTTTAACAAAATAATCTCCATGGGCATAGGACCAGCACTATTTCGCGAAGAAGCACGCTTCCACAAAGAATTTAATCTAATGCAAATCTTCACAATAGATGCCGCAATAAAAAAGATGCGCCAAAGTGGCAAAATATGGATCATCCAACATCAATTTTTCACAGCAGAAAATCAACTAGCCGCCACCATAATAGTCGAGGGCACCTGGATAGACTTAAAAACCCGCCGCGCCACAACCCCTCCACCAGAACTACAAACCATATTACCCAACCTACCCCACACAGACGATTTCGAATGGCTACCAGACAAAAACGCCTAGTTCTGGCGGGATATAACACCTCATATTTCGCCAAATGACTATAGATAATTGCATTCTGGCGGAATATAGGTCGTTATATTCCGCCAGATCAGTATCCATGGTATCTTCAGTTGCAGATGCAGTAATTCCACCATATTCCCGATGTACCTTTACGCATAATGTCAGTCTAGTATTTTTTCAACTAGTCGGTACACTGTAGACCCCCATGTAGCTGGCCACTTCTCACATTTTGGGGTATCAATTTTTTTTGCCCTTTCAATAGCCTTGTCAATCATAGCCCGATTGATTTTTTTCATGTTGATTGATTTTTCGTAGTTAGGTATTTTTCGTTTAAGCCGTTCCGTGACTTCAGTAATAGATTTAATTTTTGTTCCTTCTTCGAAATGTAGCAAAAGCCAATACTCAAATTTCGGGTTGCTAACAGCTAATCCATATTTTTTATTATTCTTAGACCAAGTATGCAGGTCTAACAATTGATCATCTGTCCACTCGTCTTTATCTATCACGAGCCAGGCTTCATCTGATTTTCTCAGACATTCATTTTTAAGATGTCTTTCCATGCGCTGTAGCACCGCTTTTGGTGATGTCTTATTATCACCTTTTAATGGCTTCACTTGAATAACAGCTTCACTATTGAAATGCTGGAAGTACTCTGGCTCTGTTTTGGTACCTTCAGTTGAGATAATAAATAGCTTTTTGTGCGGCTTGTTTCCTATAGGTCTTTTAAATCTTTTTGCCATTTATTTTCCTCCTAAATATTGATCAGGGTGTTTTTACTCTTTAAGTTTTCCATGCAATAATATACGAGGAATACCTCCCAGCCTGCCCTGTAAATAACTTTTTTGGATGTCCTTGTCATAACGAAGATCTTTATATTCGCTGAAAGAATACAATTTTGTATTTCCTGAGAGCTCTCGCTCTGTAACCCACATCTCATCTCGTCGTAACAGATTTTGATCCATTAATAACACATCATGTGTTGTTAATATCAGTTGAGTTCTGGTGTCATTAGCACACCGGTTCAGATATGATTCGAGTAGCTTGCGAGTTAATAAGGTGTGTAAACTTCTATCTATTTCATCGATAAAATAAACCTGTTTAGATTTTAAATTTGAAAGCTCGAGAAATGCTGGCAACAAATCAATAATACGCTGAGTTCCATCTGATTCATCCCGTATTTCAAACTCCACGTCTTGGCCATTTTCTTTCGGGTGATAGGTGTTGAGTTTTTTAGCAGATAGCTCACCATTTTTTTTTGTGATAATGAATCGATCGAATCGTAAAGAATTACCCTCTTTGATAATCTCTCGAAGTATTGAGGTTGACTTTTCAAAAACAGGTATGTTATCAACGGAAATGTCTTCACTTCCCAACCGAATAATACCAGTGTCGAGCAAAGGTAGGATCTCACTCATAGTGGCATAGAAATGGCTTTCTTCATAAGGAAAGTCCTCAAATCCAAAAGGTGAATCCGGAGCAATCAATACCAAAGACTCTTTAAACCAATTGTAAATAGGTCTAAAAATCTCTAATTTTTGAGATACAGAATTATTTAGAAATAATTGATTATCTCGCGTACCTCGGAAAGCAAACTGCAAATATTCATCTTTATCTATAGACTTATCGAAATTGGGCTTGATTCCGATACGATGATAAAGAATTCTTTCACTGGCCCTGTTAATTAATACGAGCTTTTCTTCAACTACAGCATATGGCGTAACCGAAAAGCTATACTCATAAATATCATCATCTATTAAAATTTCAATCAAGAAACTTGAGGGTTTATTTAAAACACCATCATCCAATCGAAATATTTTAACTGGTATTATATCATCAGGTCGTGTTCCTATAACTACCATTCTTTTCATGAAGCTCAGTGCTTTAAAAAAATTAGTTTTACCGGAGGCATTACCACCATAAATCGCGGCTATGGGGAGGACTTTTGTCTTATACTTTGCGATTTTAGCAACTCGATCATTATGTTGCTTTTCTTTGCTGGCAACCATTGAGAACGTGACACGATCACGAAATGACATCCAGTTTTCAACTGTAAAGCTAATAATCATTTTTGCCCTCTTTGTGTTAAAAGCCACCTAATCTTTTAATATTATAGCCAAAACCGGACAATATGTCAATTTTTGCGAGAAAAAATCTCTTAATCAGTCATATTTTCGGCCATTGAATACCGGTCAAATCTTCATATATAATGCCGAATTTTTATTAAATTAAACGCCACAGCTTCACCTTAGACTCTTTGTGACCTTGTTAAGCCCATCTAGGCGTATTACTATACGTATTAGAATTTTTCATTTAGAGGAAGCCAACATGTCAATTCAAACTCTTGCGGAGCGATATAATTCTTTTCAGCATAGTTTTGGTCAGGACGTCGCTCATGATTATGATGATTTGATCAGCACACTCTTTACTGCTGATTTTACGAAAATTGCTAATGGCGATGAATTAGCGAGCGAGCGGTCACAACTTTTGACACAACTCAGAAGCACTAAAGAATTTGCAGGGACTTGGTCAATCCAAAGTGTGGAGATAATTCCTTCTGCGGATGAAGCGAAGTGCACTATTCGATATTTTTTAAATTCAGAGAAGGCGGGACAATTTGAAGTCATTGCCATTTTAAGTGCGAAACAGAATTTGATTCATCGTATTGATGAGATCTATTATCAGAAAGCAGAATAAGTAAAGATAATATCAATACATAGGCCCATATTGAGGCCTATGTCGCTAATTTGCATTCTCCTAAATTTATACTATATTAATATGTTACGACGATTAGTATAGGAGTGACTTATGGGTAACGAAAAAGCTTATAATGGCAGCTGTTTTTGTGGCGCCGTGCAATTTACTGTTACAGGTGATCCTGTTGCGATGGGTTATTGTCATTGTGAATCTTGTCGTCACTGGTCAGCAGCACCTGTCAATGCATTTACGTTATGGAAACCTGAGGCTGTAAAGATTACTCAAGGTGCTGAAAATATTGGCACTTACAACAAAACACCAAACAGTTATCGTAAATGGTGCAAAACATGTGGCGGTCATATCTTCTCGGAACACCCTGGGCTCGGTCTTACCGATGTCTATGCTGCTGTTATCCCTGATTTACCTCATCAGGCCAGTGTGCATCTGAATTACCAAGAAAAGGTGTTACCAATTAAAGATGGCCAACCGAAATTAAAAGATTTCCCTCAACCGTTTGGTGGTTCAGGTGAAAGCTTATCTGAATAAAGGAGATACCCAATGAATTGTACACATTTAGGTGATATCAAAGAAGTTAAACCCAGTGGTGATGGCTGTAAAGAATGTCTCGAAATGGGTGATACATGGGTTCATCTTCGACTGTGCTTGAGCTGCGGTCATGTTGGTTGCTGCGATTCCTCAAAAAATAAGCATGCCACGAAGCATTTTCATCACACTCAGCATCCCATCATCCGCTCATTTGAACCTGGCGAAACATGGCGCTGGTGTTATATAGATGAGGTATACATCGAATAAAACAGTAAGCCCATCTTGGTTAATATTCTCTTAATGTTACTCAGTTATCCTCGAAGATCAACTGTAACCTTAGAGATTTACCTACATGAAACTTGCCACTAGCGAATATGAGAATGCAATCACCGCCGAATTCCTTCAAAGTCTAACTGCGTACATAACACATCTACCCGCTTTAATATCAGCTGATTCGCGTGAAGCATTTGAAAAGATGACGCAAGAAATGGTTAAGATGACATCCACGTTAGTAAAATTTCCTGTTTATCCTGCAAATGCAGATTCGGAGTCATTAAAACGAAAAGATCATGCAAAAAGATTGTTTGCTGTGCTTAAGACCATGCGCTTTCCAAATCCTTTAGCTGACACTCATAAATCACTCCCAGCACAACTGAATATCTTGGAGCTAGCCGCACTGCCGAAGCGGACATTTTCGCTTGCAGCAATAAAAAATACGAATAATGGCGACAATCAAATTCTCATGTTTTTATTGGAGCAATTAACATTAGCATTAGAAGAAAATGTGAATAACAATAACAACTCTGATTTTGACGTGGACTCTGTGCTCAGACAAACACGCACCCTTGTCCGTGAATTTCCAAATTATCATGCACAAACCGTACCATTATTGGCCCACTTACTGCAATCTGCAATTAATAGCAAAGATCTTTCCACGATATCCAGAATCCTAAACTCTCTTCAAACTTCACAAGATATTGATTTTCAGCCATTTCGTGAATGCATTAAAGCCGCTACTATAAAGCAAGACAATGAAATTTTGCAGATATTATTCAATCACATCATCGCTACTCAAAAAGATGAAGTTTCTTTAGAACAAAAATTATTACCGTTACATTGCATGCTCGATCATAAACAGGATTATGCGCATATTGTTGAGCAACACTACTCCAATTTAAACATGGATCTTATTGATCAAAATCGCAATACGCCACTACATTTAGCCGTCATCCGTAAGCACAAGCGCAGCGTTGGAAAATTGGCACCCATTTCAAATCTCAACGCCAGAAATGCTGCCAATATGACAGCATTAGAATTAGCAGTTGTATTAGAAAAAGGCAACGATGCTGAACCAGCAGATATTGATAACGCATTCGGCATGGCAAAATTACTCGTCGAAGCCGGTGGTGATGTTCACACTTGCATAAAATCTGCAAATAACAAACTATTGCAAGAAAAACTACAAAACTTAAGCGAATCAATCACGCCTAAAGCACTAGCTCATCCTATCGAACAAAAGCGCACTCACAAATATCGCAAACTGGTTTTTATGGGCGGCGGCATTAAAGGGTTAGCTTATCTATCGGCAATTGAAGAAGCCGTTAAACAGGGATTAATTTCTCTCGATGAATTAGACGAGCTTGCAGGAACATCTGCAGGGGCAATTTCAGCCTCATTGTTTGCTGTGAACATCAATTTTGAACGCATTAAAACCATTACTAAAGAAACCAAGTTTCTCGAATTTTTCGACTATGTACATCCAACCATTGAATCTTTCAAAGCAGATATCGAAAAACTCATGAAAAGCCAGCAAGGAATAGGTTCAATTATCTTAGCTTTATTGTCAAATATGCGCACAGCTTGGAAGTGTTATAACATATTTAATGAACATTCTGGTATATGTCATGGCGAGAAATTGCATAAGTGGATTACTGCACGTCTTGGTGAAGGCCTGGTCGGAACACCATTAGCAGATCTTGATCCAGCACTACTGACTTTCAAAGATCTCGCAGACCACCCCACTCATTTTAGAAAATTAGTCGTTTACGGCACCAATGTTGATAGCGGTGAATCTGAGGAATACAGTGTTGATACTTATCCAAATGGTTGTGTCGCAGATGCGGTAAGAATTTCAGTAGGCATCCAGGTTCTATTCAAACTCCACAAAATGTGGGTCGTAGAATTCCAAGCGGATGGATCAAGAAAACGAGTGTTGCCAAAAACATGGGCTCTCGATAAAGATAAGCAACTGATATTTGCCGAGGATCATAATCTTCGTGGTGACGGCGGTCTTTTCTATAATTACCCCATTGGTGCATTTGATCATACAGCAAAACGTGAATATAAATATAATAACGATGTCTTAGGATTCTATCTTGTTGAAGACAAAGAACATTCTAGTTTCGAGTTTGAGCTAAAGACTTTACAATCTGCCACACAAACAGACTATGGTTTGTTTACATTATTGCAACAAATATTAAATGTGGCCATGTTCAATCAACAGGGTTCTCAGCATAAAAAAGGGCCAGACAAACATCGCACTGTATATATAGACAGCTTGGATATCAGTTTCGTCGATTTCGGCCTGGCTGCTGACAAAACTGAAAAATTGCTCGAAAAAGGTACCGAGGGAGTACGCAATTTTATCGCGCGAATTAGAAACCATCCAGTAAAAATGCTTTCGGCCCCTGTTGCTGAAAAAATGTTTAAGCTCAGCATGTTACCAGGCTGCGAACAAACGTATTGCTTAGCAACAACAGACAAGAGCAGAAATAAGTTTATGACAGTCGCAAGACTCTTAAAACTTTATGCTTGCGCAACAGAACAAGAAATAGCCTATTTAAAAACAACTCAGGCGAACCCAAATTTCGCTCAAAATGAAGTGACAGCGCTGCAAATCGCTTGGGCGTGGGGTTACAATAATATTGCGGATCGTCTGATCAAATGTAATGCTAACACCGCTGTGACACGATTAACTCAAGCTGAAATTTGCTCGCGGATTCCTGAAATTAGAGATGATAAGTTGATTATGTCAGGCAATGAAATGCTCTTAATGCAACCAAAAAAATTAAGACATCGTCAAGAGCTCGATTTTAATAAACAATTCCACCAGGAAGCAACATCAGGTTATCAGCAAAATAATGCGCAATTACGCAAAGACTTTATGACTACAATCCAACAAGAGCAACAAGATCACCAAGCAGTAGTCATGGCTAAAGTCGCTCAAATTCAAGACTTGGAAGCTCAAAATAGAAATCTCAGCGCACTTTTAGAGCAGCGAAACGCAAATATTGTAAGACTTGAAGAACGAGACGTGTTATTGACTAGTGATAACATCAAACATTCTGCAAAAAACAATCAGATGTTTTTAATCCATCATTACGAATCAGCTTTAAGAGCAGATATTAATGGCCTTAAACATTACAAGGCGCAATATAATGCTGCATTAACGGCGTCTCGTCGCATAGACAAAACAAAAGCCAGTAATCGCGCAAATCTGCATTGCCTCACATGGTGCGCTGATTGCTCCGAGACTATTATCGAATTTTTTAACTGTAAACTTAAATCACTTGAAAGTGTAAGTGAAACCGAAGTTAAAATTCTAACTGAACCCGATGTTAAAGCTGCATACATTGATGCATTATGCTATCTGGTAGAGAAATTACAATCTATAGAGGCACTCATCAAAGATTCTGGTGACGGCAAACAGTCATACAAATCACATGTGAATGAATACAAAGAAAGCATACAGCATCTCATTGCTAAATTACTGGGCCCTGTACCGCCAGTCAAACGCGTGAGCAGTGAAGATGAACCTGATAATCTCGACACTGGTAAAGGAATGCAGATCGACCTCTGGTAATAAAAGGTTTTATGCTAAAATTAAAGCATGAAACCTAAGATCATACAAATTGCGATTCCAGGGCTCACCATTAATGCGCGCGTTTGGGGGCCCGAAAATGGTGTACGAGTTCTTGCCATGCACGGCTGGCTTGATAATGCTGCCACTTTTGATTTGCTAGCGCCGTTATTAACCCAATGTCGAATCGTATCAATCGATTTTCCTGGACACGGTTTCTCTGATCACCTGCCACCGAGCGGTATTTATCATCACGAAGACCGAGTCATCCAAATGTTTCAAGTGGCTAATGCACTGGGTTGGGAAAAATTTAATATCTTAGGACATTCCATGGGAGGCGTAATCGGCACTTTTATGGCGGCAGTTTTCCCGGAACGAATTGAAAAAATAGCGGCAATAGACGTCATACCATTTTTAAATGTGTTTCACTTCAACCTCGTAAAAGCCATCCGCACGCATATAGAAAACGTCAATAAAATCCCCCGCTCACACGAAATTTACAGTAGTAAAAGTGAAGCGGCCAGAAAACGCGCTAACATTAATCCGCAATTTCCCATGAAACAAGAAAGTGCGTTAGCATTAGCTGAAGGCGGCATGGCAGCTGTTACCAGCGGTTACTTTTGGACTTTTGACATGAGATTATTATTGCCCAATTTCATGGCACCAACCGATGAAATGATTATCCAAGCGCTAGAAATTATTACAGCACAATATTGTCTAGTAGTATCAGACAAAGGCCTGGTTAGCACGATAAGTGATTACAAAGAAAAGATATCGCCTATTAAAAATCTACAGATTCACGAAATACCCGGGGGTCACCATATACAATTAGATGACCCAGAAAGTGTTACCGAGATTCTCAAACTCTTTTTTTAGTAGCGATAATAATCCCAATAAGGCACATAATAGAAATAAGGCCGGTAATATGCCCGTGGTATCAACGGATTAAAATGAGTGTTATGCTCATACTTGATATTGGCATAACCATCATCATAAGACTCATGAGTATATACGGTACTGCAAGAAGCTAGCCCACCAACCAGCAGAATACTCGCCACAGATCGAAAAACAATGTTCATAATCTTCCTCGTTTGAACTACCTAATGATCCCGTTTTACATTATAGTCTAGTTTTCAAAAATGGTAGGTGAAGCATGGCCAGATTTAATACTTTATCCCCTGAAGCCCGTCGCATACTGATTAACAAAGGCACCGAGCCGCCTTTTAGCGGCGAATACGATCAGCATTTTGTTCCTGGCGTCTATGTCTGCCGCCAATGTAACGCCCCCCTTTACGAATCATCCAGCAAATTCCCCTCAGGCTGTGGCTGGCCCAGCTTTGATGACGCCATACCCGGCATGGTCAACCGCACCACCGACGCCGATGGCATGCGCACCGAAATCACCTGCGCCAACTGTGGCGGCCACCTCGGCCACGTCTTCACCGGCGAACACCTCACCGCAAAAAACACCCGCCACTGCGTGAATTCCTTATCAATGCAATTTATCCCCGAAGCCGAATACCAGCAAAACTACGAAACCGCCGTCTTCGCTTCAGGCTGCTTCTGGGGCACAGAATATTGGATGGCAAAAGCCCCTGGTGTAATCGCAACCACCGTAGGCTATGCTGGGGGCAACGTGGCCAATCCAACATACCGCCAAGTGTGCAACGGCGACACCGGTCAAGCAGAAGGTGTACGGGTCATTTTTAATCCAAAAGAAATCAGTTACGAACAACTAGTGCAGCTGTTTTATGAAACCCACGACCCTACCCAAGTCAACGGCCAAGGCCCCGACATTGGCAATCAATATCGCTCAGTGATTTTTTACCAAACTCAACAGCAACAAGAAATAGCACAACGCGTGAGTGATTCGCTAAGAGAAAAAGGCTACAATCTCGCTACAAAAATTGAAAGCTTAAACAACTTTTATCCTGAACAAGACTTATATCATCAAAAGTATTACGAAAAGCAAGGCTCGCTACCATACTGCCACATATACGAAAAGAAATTTTAGATTTCTGATTATGGTGTTGGCAACCAGTGCATCTCGGCACAGATTTGCAGAATAATCACTGCTACCGCTCCAATAATTGAAAACAGCAACACCGGTTTTCCACCAATGACGCGAAAGCCGCAAGTAATTTTCTCTTGGTAACGCGCTTTCCAAATCATTAATGGCGGCAAGATGCCGTATAATATCGCAACGAATACGCCGGCATAACTAATGGCCAACATAAAGCCCTGTGGGAAATACAACGCAAAACCTAACGGTGGAATCATAGTCAGTAACAGCAAACAAAATCTGCCCTTGGCATTTTTCGTAACTTGCAAACCGTCGGCCAAAAAATCAACCAGACATAAAACCACGCCTAAAAATGATGTTACCAGTGCAAAAAATGAAAACGCACCGACTACACTCGCAACCCAGAATAAACCGAGGTGCTCTTTTAACGCGTGCGTCAATCCTGAAACCGGGTGTGGTCTTGCTGCGATTTCTGCCAAACTAAATTCGCCATGCATCGGCAATACGCCTAGAATCAATAGCTCCCAAACCACATAAAACAACAAGGGTACTAAACTACCATACAACAATGCTTTCTTTAATTTGCTGATATCATTCTGCATATAAATACGCAGACTCGGCACAATGGTGTGTGAAGTAAAAGAGAGCAATACAATCGGGAATGCGGCCAATAAATATTTAGCCTGACCAAATTCCAAATTCGCCATTTCCACATGTGGGGTAACAAAAATTGACAGAATCAAATAAGTCGCGATTAATCCAACCATCAAAAAGCGATTAATTAAATCAACCAACCAAGCACCAAAAAACACGACCGCACTGACCACAATGGCAAAACCTATAATCGTATAATGCGCTTCAGTGTGCGATAGCATTTTATCGCCCACTAACAATTGGCCGACGAGTGATCCTCCTGCCGATAAATATGCAGCAGCAACCGAATAATACAGTAATAAGAAAGAAGTCCAAGCAACCCCAGCCCCGACCACACCTAATCGTCTTTTCGACATGGTAATAATATTTGAATCGATATTAGGCTCATACAAGTTAGCTTCGAGCAGCAAAAATACGCTGATCAACATATAACCAAAACACAACAGGATCATCATTAAGGCATAAAAGAAACCACCGCTACTGGTGGTAATCGGCAATGCCAACATCCCAGCACCGATCGAGGTGCCAGCAATTAATAATATCCCGCCCAGGGTTTTATTTTGATACAGACTTTTCATTGCGTTTCACATGCTCACGTAAGTAGTGGCCGGTATAGGAAGTTGGATGCTTCAACAACTCCTCCGGCGTGCCAGTAGCGACAATTTGACCGCCTAAATCTCCGCCTTCTGGTCCTAAATCGATGATCCAGTCAGCGGCCCAAATTACATCTAAATTATGTTCAATCACAACCACGGAATTACCTTTATCTCGCAATTGATGCAAGACTTCAAGTAGCTGTTTGATATCGTGAAAATGCAGCCCGGTGGTGGGCTCGTCTAAAATGTACAAGGTTTTACCGGTATCGCGTTTTGACAACTCACGCGCTAATTTCACGCGTTGTGCTTCACCACCGGATAATGTGGTCGCACTTTGTCCGAGATGCACATACGACAAACCCACATCGATTAAGGTTTGCAGTTTGCGCGCCAACATGGGCACCGCATCAAAAAATTCACGCGCTTCTTCAACTGTCATTTCTAAAACTTCATGAATCGACTTGCCTTTATAACGTATTTCCAAAGTTTCGCGATTATAGCGTTTACCACGACATACATCGCATTCCACATACACATCCGCTAAAAAATGCATTTCAACTTTAATGACACCTTCGCCTTCGCACGCTTCACAACGGCCGCCTTTGACATTAAAACTAAAACGTCCTACCTCATAACCACGCGCTCGCGCTTCTGGCACACCCGCAAATAATTCACGAATCGGCGTAAATAAACCGGTATAAGTTGCCGGATTTGAACGTGGTGTTCGCCCAATTGGGCTTTGATCGATGTTCACCACTTTATCAAAATGCCCAAGACCCGTGACGTTTTGATAGGGCCCTGGAATAACCACGGTGGCACCATTATATTCACGTGCAGTAATGGGATAGAGCGTATCATTGATTAAACTGGACTTCCCTGATCCGGAAACGCCGGTGATGCAGGTCATTAATCCGACCGGTAAAGTCAAATCTACTTTTTTCAAATTATTTAAAGTAGCGCCTTGCACACGTAACAAGCGTTTTAAATCTCGCGGGATACGTTTGGTGCGATCGCACACTTTTAATTTACGCGATAAATATTTTCCCGTGAGTGAAGTGGGATGTTTTAAAATTTCTTTCGGTGTACCTTGCGCGACAATATACCCCCCGTGCACACCCGCACCCGGACCAATATCCACAACATGATCTGCAGTTAAAATTGCATCTTCATCATGCTCAACCACAATCACGGTATTCCCTAAATCGCGCAAATGTTTTAACGTCGCCAATAAACGATCATTATCGCGCTGATGCAATCCGATTGACGGTTCATCCAAAATATACATCACACCCACCAGACCCGAACCAATTTGACTCGCAAGTCGAATACGTTGTGCTTCACCGCCCGATAAAGTTTCGGCACTGCGCGATAAAGATAAATAATTCAAACCGACACTCACCAAAAAGCCTAAACGCGCGGTAATTTCCACCAAAATTTTCTTGGCAATTTCACCACGCTGCCCAACTAACTCAACCTTTTCAAAAAACGCTAAGGTTTTACCGATTGACATATCAGTGACATCAGGCAATGAATGATCCTGCACAAACACGTTGCGCGCTTCTAAACGCAAGCGTTTACCACCACAATCAACACATGCGCTAGTGGTGAGATATTTTGCTAAATCTTCTCGCACAGCCATCGATTCAGATTCTGCATAGCGACGTTCCATATTGGGCAACACGCCTTCAAATGCATGCACACGTTCCACCGATTTGCCTCGAGCAGAAACATAACGAAACGCAATTTCATCTTCATCGCTACCGTATAAAATAATATCGCGAATTTTTTTCGACAGTGACTTATATGGTGCTTCGATATCAAAACGATAATGTTTCGCCAACGATTGCATCATCTGGAAATAATAGAAATTACGACGATCCCATCCGCGGATTGCACCACCTGCGACACTTAAACTCGGATCTATCACCACTTTTTCAGCATCAAACGCTTGCTTAATACCTAAGCCTAAACACGTTGGGCAAGCACCAACGGGATTATTAAAAGAAAACAAACGCGGCTCAAGTTCTGCAACACTGTAACCACATTTTGTACAAGCCATTTTTGCAGAAAATAAAATATCTTTGCGTTTTCCTTCCATAAACGCAACACTGACCACACCACCGGTTAATTCTATCGCAGACTCAAAAGATTCGGCTAATCGCTGCGTTAAATCGCCGCGCACTTTAACGCGATCAACTACCACATCAATAGAATGTTTTTGTCGCAATGACAATTTGGGCGGATTATCTAAATCCACCACTTCACCATTAATGCGTGCGCGCACAAATCCTTTGCGGCGAAGCTCCGCCAATAATTGCAAATGCTCACCCTTGCGTTCATGAACGAGCGGCGCCAGCAACATCACTTTGGTATCAACAGGCAAAGCTAAAACGGTATCCACCATTTGACTGATGGTTTGTGCTTCAAGTGTAGTGTTATGGGTAGGACATCGCGCAGTACCCACTCGCGCATATAAAAGACGTAAGTAATCGTAAATTTCGGTGATGGTGCCCACAGTGGAACGCGGGTTATGTGAAGTGGCTTTTTGTTCAATGGAAATGGCGGGAGACAAACCTTCAATATGATCAACATCGGGCTTTTGCATCATCGACAAAAATTGTCGCGCATAGGCCGATAAAGATTCCACGTAACGACGCTGACCTTCCGCATATAAAGTATCAAAGGCAAGCGAAGATTTACCGGAACCTGACAACCCAGTAATCACAATTAATTGATCTCTCGGCAACGTAAGATCAATGTTTTTTAAATTATGAGTTCTAGCACCCCGAATCGAAATATTATCCATCTACCACCCCGCATCTTTACTAACGATAATCGTAATTTAACCGTTCAGCCCCCAAGCCACTGCAATCCCCTTCTGTCCGCAGCGGCTGGTAATCCCCTGCACTTCAATATAAAAGCCATCCACACAATAGACGATCCTTTCTGGGCGGACATCTTCCCCAAAGGGGAAGATTTTTCAGTGACGCCTGAAGCACCGAGCTATACAAATCTGCTTGCCTGAGATACGGCTGCCACAAAAAAGCTGTGGCTTGGGGGCTGAACAGTTACATAGTACGATTGTATCGATTACCCACGAAGATTACCAGCAACTATTCCCACCCAAGCAGAACGCACCAGCTGCAAAAGCACGCAATACTTGTTACAATCCTGATTTTGGTAAGAGAGCAAAGATACATGGTTAAGTCCCCACATTCCCTTCGCCACGAAGCCCAAGCGATAGTGTCACTTTCCGCTATTTTTGCCTTTCGTATGCTCGGCCTGTTCTTAATCTTACCCATCTTCGCCGTCGCCGCATTACAATATACCGACGCCACCCCCCAACTCATTGGCCTCGGCCTAGGCGCCTACGGCCTCACCCAAGCCCTACTACAACTCCCCTTCGGCCTACTCTCCGATCGTTTTGGCCGCAAACGCATCATCATCGCCGGGCTATGCCTCTTCGCTCTAGGCAGCCTCTGCGCGGCCTTTGCCACAACCATCCAAGGCCTGATCTTCGGCCGCTTCCTGCAAGGCGCAGGCGCCATTGGCAGCACCATCATGGCGACTCTAACCGACCTCACCAAAGTAGAAAACCGCACCAAAGCCATGGCCGTCATCGGCCTTACCGTTGGCGTCTCTTTCAGCATTGCCATGGTCCTTGGACCCATACTCTACCAACAAATACAACTCCCAGGCATTTTTATCTTAACCGCCGCCCTCGCCATCACAGGTATCGCCATCACCCTAGGCGTGGTACCGACCCCACCTAAACTCATCCAACAATATGATCAGAAAAATGCATGGCAAGTCATTAAAGGCATATTGCGTAATAAAGAGCTGATGCGTCTCAATCTCGGCATTTTTACCAGCCATGCGCTACTCACCGCCTGTTTCACCGTCCTGCCAAGACTCTTAACCCAGCAAGCTAATTTCACCCTCGGCACCCAATGGCACTTTTATTTACCGATTCTCGGCGGTGCGTTCATCGCGATGTTGCCCTTTATCATCATTGCGGAAAAATACCAACAGATGAAGCCAATGTTGATCGGCGCCATCATAACGTTACTGCTCAGCCTATGCTCACTCAGCCTCTGGCACAGCACGCTTTGGCACTACGCCATCGCCTTATTTGCCTTCTTTACCGCCTTTTCTTTCCTCGAAGCCACCTTACCTTCTCTGGTCTCAAAAATTGCACCCGCCAACCATAAAGGCACCACCATGGGGGTATTTTCCAGCTGTCAGTTCATGGGAATCTTCTGTGGAGGCACTGCTGCAGGGGTTGTTCAGAGTATTTGGGCTATGGACACAGTATTTATTTTTTGTGCGATATTGACCACTGTGTGGTTATTGTTCGCCTTCAAGATGCGCCCACCCGCAGACCTCAAAACCCGGCTAATCCCGCTAACCACGCTGGATTGCGCCCAAGCACAGATTCTAACGCAGCAGCTAAACATGATAAAGGGGGTAGTTGAAGCCTCAATTTTGTTAGATGACGGTATTGCTTATCTCAAAGTAAACAATACAATACTCGACAAGTCTGCGCTGCAAACTGTGACGCAGGCTTTTGTTCGCGAATGACGACATGATAGCTTACCTGAAGGGTATGCAAAGTTTGGAAGATAGATGTTACGCCATGTATAGCCATAATAGGCAATTCTAAAGCGTGCCATCCAACATCCAGCAAAACCCGAAAGGGATGGATTCAAATAATTTGGATAGAGGAGATATTATTATGGCAAGAGGCGTTAATAAAGTCATACTGATTGGTAATCTTGGCAACGACCCCGAAGTGCGGTACACCCCAAGTGGCAGTGCTGTCGCCAACGTTAATTTAGCCACAAGTGAAACCTGGCGAGATAAACAAACCGGAGAACTGCAAGATCGCACGGAATGGCACCGCGTAGTGTTCTTCAACCGACTAGCAGAAATCGTCGGCGAATACTTACGTAAAGGCTCAAAAATTTACATCGAAGGCACTTTGCGCACCCGCAAATGGCAAGACAAAAACGGTATAGATCGCTATACCACAGAAATCATCGCAAACGAAATGCACATCCTAGACAGCCGCAACGCAGGCCAAGATCGTCCCATGTACAATGACGACGAAGCCATCACTGTCACCCAAGGCGCAAAATCATCACACGCCCCCATGACAGCCAGCGTGGCCCCTATGGGAGCAGACGAAGCTTTTGACGACGATATTCCTTTCTAGCTCCTACCATTGTTAAAAACGTTGCGTTTCATCGGAAAACCCTTGTAATAAAGGGTTTTCTCTTTTACGGCACAACAATAAGAATCTGTGCTAGTATTTATACACTGTAACTTATCAATAGCAAGGTAGCTCATTGAATATAAGTTCAGCATGAGCTTTATAACCTTTTCTAATCGCAGGGATTAAGAATGAAATTATGGCCGAACCGCACTTTCTTAACAGCAGCCTCTTCATTACTTATGATTGCATTAGGTTCCTGCTCCCTAACTCCACAACAAACAGGCAGCAATTTTAGCCATCCAATTAAGCTGACGAATAACGGCTCAAAAGTGATTGCTAAAAAGACATCTGTTTCAGCTACCAATACCCAAGTACGACATTACAGAAAACATGGAAATCAATGCTTAGAAGTAAATCACATTCCAACTGGCATTGGTGAAGAACCACTTGGCTCAGGAAAAGCAACTGGCACAGGCGAAAGGCCACTTGGCTCAGTTCAAAAAGCAACTGGCACAGGCGAAGGCCCCCCAGGAATTAAAAAATGATGTTTACTAAAGATAATAATGAAATTCAGAACAAAATTAATTCCGCATTTTGGGATCCATATCACTCTCAAACCATAATACTTTCTAGTGTATGCAGACAATTAGCTTATGCCGAAGGTGGTATTTGTTGGATTTTTATAAAGCAGGGTTGCGCGCAGCACCCAGAAATATACCTAATACTGAAATCTATAGTATTTTTCTTTGTGTTTGATTTTTTTCAGTATCTGGTAGCAATCATAATATATTATTGTGTAGGGAAATGTTATGAACGACATATCAAATCATTAAGAAAGCAGATGATATTACTAGATCGACCTGGATGAACAAGCCATCCGTCGTGTTTTTTTTTCTAAATTAATAGCCCTTGGGTATGCCTCGTACTTAACTTTCAAGTTACTCTCTTCTTAATTCGATAATTGAATGATTAGCAGTAACGCTGATGGCGTCATCTTTAACTTGGATCAAGAAATGGATTAATTAAGTCTAATTTAGAATCAGCGAAATCATTGATGTTGCGAGTTGCTATAGTGCAATTATGCACATGTGCTATTGCAGCAATTTGTCCATCAGCCATGCTCATAGGTCTGCCAATGTTTTTTCTATGGCTCATAATCATTCCATATTGATGAGCAGCAACTTCATCGAAAGTGAAAATACGGTACTCAAAAGCTTCCCGTACAACACTGTTAAATGCTTTCTCCAAATAATTTCGCCGATTTCCTGCGGGCAAAGTATTTATTCCATACACTAACTCTGCAATCGTAATTGTAGAAATATACAGTTGCATGATATCTTGTTGATCGATCCAACTGATTACCTTCGGATCTGGTGCAGATTTCATCATTTCAGAGATAATGTTGGTATCGATAAGTATCATTCACTAAAGTCCATTGGCTCATGAGGTTTGCGAGGATTAAGGAGATCTAAATCAATACCGTTTTCAACTCCAAAATGTTTACGGAACACCGCACTCAATCGCTCTGGCGCTTTAACAGCCTGAATAAGTATTTGACGTACTTCTTCTTCCATTGGAACACCATGCCTTGCAGCCCTAATTCTTAACTGTTCATAAACTTGATTATCTAACTTTCTTACGCTTAAGTTTGCCATATCATTTATCCCCCCAGTTCAATTGTTATTTTAATGATAGCGCATGCTAGCATTGCTGTCAAGCGCTATCAATCGCGTTGTTAGTAGCACGCTAATTGTCTGGAAGAGGCAGCACAGGTGTTCGCTTCACTTAAACCGGTCAATCGCGCGCCACCGACAGACACAAGCCTTAAAAATTGACATATTTTGAAATATATGTCATAATTGTACTGTCTGTGGCTTTTTGAGAGGCGATGTCAATGTTAGAATTTAAGACAAAAGTTGGACAAAATGGTCGGATTTTAATTCCAGCAGAATGTCGACAAGCAATGAATTTGGCTGTGGGTGATGACATCACCATACTCGTTGAAAATGGGGAAGCGACTTTTTTTACACTCGATCACGCAGTAAAACGAGCCCAAACTATTATGAAAAAATATCTTAAAGAAGGAGAGAACCTCTCTGAGCAGCTTATCGCCGACCGTAGAAAAGAAGCTAAGCATGACTAATATTATTCTGGATTCCTCAGCTCTGCTAGCCTTGATAGCCAATGAAAAAGGAGCTGATACAGTTGCTCATTATATATCTAATGCAAAAATGTCTACAGTCAATATTTCTGAATCGATTGCAGCTCTGATTAATAAAGGTGCAACAGAACATGAGGCTGAAACAATTGTAGACAGTTTGCTGCATGATAGAATTCCATTCTCAGACGCCCACTCAAAGATAGCCGCTAAACTAGTTACCGAAACAAAAAAACTTGGTTTATCCTTAGGTGATCGAGCATGCTTAAGTTTAGCTATCAGTGAAAAACTACCCGTTTTAACAGCAGATAAAATTTGGTCAAATTTAAACTTAAGTGTTAAAGTTATTTTGATTAGATAGTGTGAGCTATTTTTTCTGTATAGTAGGCGGATGATTCAATGGTTGCTTATTATTAAATCAACTCGCTTTCGGAATGCTCCACGACAAGACGTCGCATTAAGCAATCTTCTAGATCTCTTCGCCCATCTAATATTGCATGAATAAAAACTCGACCATCAATTATCTGATAAATGATTCTATGGGGTTTAACATTCAGTTCTCTGAAATCGAAGACACCAATTTGTTTAAGCTCTTTTGGGTAATTACCACGTTCTGGCAGATACGCTAATTTCATGCTTTGATCAGCAAGTTTTTTAAATAGATTTTCAGCAGCAGCTTCAGAATCATAAATTGCGACATAACAATAGATGTCATAAAGATCACGTTCCGCTTGTTCAATAAAATAGACATCACATACTCGAAGCATTTGATATTTCGGGATTTGGCCTTGTTCTTTTTTGCGCTAGGAATTTTAAAAAGTACGGCAATAGTCCAGCTATTACCGCACTTTTAAAAACCCCTAGCGCAAAAAATAACATCGCCCAAAAACCCGAAATATCAAACGCTTCGAGTATCTCGTTTTATTGCCATTTCATGTCCTGTATTCTTTAAGCCAAAAGCGAAAATATTTCGTTATGCCGCCAAAATTTTAGCGTGAAGCATTGATCTTTTTCTTGATATCTTCAATGGCTTTTTTCGCCGGCTTAACTTTTCTCTCACTCAAGCTAGCTTTACTTTGCGATAATATTTTTAACATTGCCATGCTTTCCTGGTACAGGTCATACGTTTTAATATCGATTAATACTGCTTTGGCTTCACCATTTTGGGTTATTATCAAAGTATGCTGACCGCCACTACCAAATTCACGAATTATGCCTGCAGCATTCGCTTTTAAATAACTAATTGGCTTAACACATTCACTGAGTTTCATTGGCATCTCCTAGACTAAATATAGTCTGAATATAGTCTTCTGTGAGTGTGATGTCAACCTCTCGCATGAGCATCTGTATCAACAATCAAACGATATGCGAAACACCAGAAAAAAGATACTCGTGAAACTACGCAATTGACATTCGATAAAAGTGGCTGTACGGTCAGGACCAACTTTCATCAAAGCAGTACCTGGAATGCGAAATACAGTCATTTATATAGTTAATGATCACTAAAGGGACATAGAATGAACCTCAACAAAATCCTCTTGTTATGTTTCGTTTTTTTTGCGCACTTGTGTTTAGCTAAAAATGAAACAAAATATTATGAACCTAAAATTGAACAACTAAGCGGAACTGTAGTTTTACTGACCTTTCCCGATTGAAGTTACCAAATGTTCCGTAATAAAACCGAACACTTCTGCTGGCCCCATTAAATTGAGCCGTAGCATTGCACATAGTCTAACTGGTGATGAATTTGAACAAATGTTGTATGCCTCCTAAACCATTTGGTCAAAAAGATTTTCAAGTCACTTTGTCATCAGGATTTTTAGCGGCCATTTGCGGAAACAGGATGATACAAAGTGCAATAAATAACAGTAAAATTAATGAGGCTGTATAACGGCTCAGAGCTAAACCACCTGCGCTCACCGGTTTATCGAGAAAATCTCCCAGCACTGCTCCCAAAGGTCTGGTTAAAATAAAAGTTGCCCAAAATAATGCTGTTCTTGAAATCGTCGTCCAAAAATAGAGCGCCGCTAAAATGGCAATTAGCGAGCTAAAAACTATTGCTGCGTAACCATATCCTAGGCCGAGGGAGTCTGACGCCCAATCGCCGAGGGCGGTTCCCAGTGTTTGGGATAACATGATGGTGATCCAGTAAAATATTTCTTGACGAGGTGATGTCACTGTATAGATGGAAATCGTTCCGAGAGTTCTATGCCAAATTGCTAAAGATAGCATCAACGAACAAAACAATAACAATGCGCCACCAGGGTAGCCAATACCGAGAGATCGGTCTGCAAAATCTGCAAGCGTGGTGCCCACTGTAGTGGTAGCGATGATAGTAACCCAATAGAGTACCGGATGAAATTTGCTGGCTTTAATTTGTGCGATGATGGCAATAATAAATATGCCTGCAAAAATAAGTGTGCCAATTAAATAACCAAGCCCCAAAGTCATTGAGACGGCGTCACCTGCAGTTTCACCTAAGGTTGTGGCGGCGATTTTTATCGTCCAAAATAAAAAAGTCACTTCAGGAACTTTGCTAAAAGTATTCTCCCTTATCATCGACTCTATCTCCTAAAAATCTTCGCCGACTTTGCAAATAATTAGAGTGTATACAATTGTCCGTAAGTTGGAATTTCAGCATCCCAACCAAGTTCGTCCATAACGTGTTCTTGCATTGCCAATGCGGCTTCTTTCTCGCCGTGGGCAATAAATACTTTACGCGGTGCTTTGGGGCATTTTTTTAACCATTCGATGATTTCTGCATAATCCGCGTGGGCCGATGCATTGACTAATTCGCATACTTCTGCAGCAATCGCAATTTCTTGGCCGAATAATTTAATACGTGGTTCTGCTGCTAATAATCGTGCGCCACGTGTGCCTGCTGCTTGATAACCGGTGAGTAAAATGCAGTTGCGCGGATCAGAAGCTAAATTCTGCAGATGGTGCAAAACGCGCCCACCTTCTACCATTCCGCTTGCAGAAATTATTATCATTGGTGTGGTGATTTTCGCTAATGCTTTGGATTCTTCAACAGTGTTAACGTATGTCGCTGATTCACACACTGCCTTCGCTAAATTGTGCGAGAGGTGATGCTCATTATCGTAACGCGCGAACAATTCTGTGGCACTTATTGCCATTGGGCTGTCTAAATAAATTGGCAAATCTGGGATCAAACCTTTTTGTTTTAAGGTATACAAATAATACAAAACATTTTGCGCGCGCCCAACTGCAAACGCAGGAATCAGCAGTACACCACCGCGTTCGCTCACGCGATTGACAATTTCACACATTTGATCAAGTGGATTTTCCTCTGAATGCAAACGATTACCGTAGGTTGATTCCAACACTAAATAATCTACAGGATCGATTATGGTGGGCGGTTTCATGATCATATCGTGAGTACGTCCGACATCTCCGCTGAATAATATGCTCGTCAGTTCTGCTTCCACTCGAACCGTTGATGCACCCAAAATATGCCCGGCATGCTGCAAACGAAAATGACAATCATCAGTTAAAGAAAATTCTTTTCCAAAAGGCACAGCGACAAAATGCTCTAAAGCACGATTCGCATCTTCAATAGTATACAATGGCAATGCAGGATGATGTTTGGAATAACCAAAACGATTAGCACGTAATGCTTCTTCTTCCTGCAAATGCGCAGAATCTGGTAATAGAATTTGACATAAATCCAAGGTCGCAGGACTGCAATAAATTTTTCCAGAGAAACCATTTTTTACTAAGAGCGGCAAATATCCGGAATGATCGATGTGCGCATGCGTCAGTATCACTGCAGAAATAGAATTAGGATTAAAAGGCAACGTCTTCCAGTTACGTGATCGCAATTCTTTCATACCCTGAAATAATCCACAATCCACCATAAACTGATGATGCGCAGTTTTTAACAGATATTTAGAACCTGTGACTGTGCCTACTGCGCCATAAAATCCAATTTCCATGAGAGCTCACTTAATGATGTATCTATAAATCTTAGCACAATTCTTGTACGGCACTTAGAACCTCGTCAACGTGCCCTCTCACTTTCACTTTGCGCCATTCTTTCACGACTTCGCCTTTTGCGTTAATCAAAAAAGTACTGCGTTCAATGCCTTTATACGATACTCCAAACAGGCTTTTATCTTTAATCACATTAAAATATTCACAAAGCTGGCTTTCAGGATCAGAAATCAATTCGAAGGGCATGCAATGTTTGGCTTTAAATTTGATATGCTTAGCAAGCGAATCGCGTGAAACGCCTAAAATTACAGTGTTTGCCTTGCTGAATTTCGACATGCTTGCAGTAAAATCTTGCGCTTCAACGGTACATCCAGGTGTATTATCTTTCGGATAAAAATACAGCACGATATTCTGCCCAGCATAATCTGTTAATTTGATATCACGATTCAAAGTCGTAGCAAGCTTAAAATCAGGCACCTGCATCAATGTAACTCCTTAGTATAAATGAGAATGATTCTAACACTATTCATTACGGCAACGACAGCCGGGACAATTTGCCATAAATCTTGTGAGAAATCCTTGCGTCAGCGTGTAAGTAATATATAATAGTAATCAAATATTATTAGCGACGACCAGAGGTATATAATGAAAAAACGTGAAATTGAAATAAAATTTATAGAAACAAGGCATAAGCATGAGGCTTCAGCGAAAGAAGCGGTAACAGATGACTACGATAGCACTCAAGACGTATCTTCCGACATAGAAGAAGACGAAAGCAAGTTCATATTTAAGATGGAAGATGCAGATCCTCCTAAAAGAGCCCGTAAATCATCGCCCATTCCAGCTATTGAGACTCCAACAAGTGTAACACCTGAGAGCCAACTAGGCGGTTTAAAGCGAAGCAGCAAAACTTACGAGGCTTTAAACGAGCTTGGTTCGTCCCCACAAGCTGCTAGCAATCCACAGGCCTTTTTTGCAACTAGCGCCCTCACTCCTACCCCAGTAGTTAACAAAGGAATCCTTTCCAGTTTGTTTGATCGCATCTGGGGTTGGTAAACCTCTCCTTTTTTGCGGATGAACTATAATAGAGTCATCCGCATTAAATGGAGATTAGGGTTATGTACAATCGATTCACCGCAAGAATCTGGGCATTTGCTATTATCGCGTCATTCACTGCGATAGCCGCAAAGCCCCCTAAAGAAGCACCCGTGTGCCAAGGCGACAATGGCGGCATCACCCTCCCACCCGGATTTTGCGCAACGGTATTCGCTGACAATCTGGGGCATGCACGCCACATTACTGTAGCACCCAATGGCGTCGTTTACGTTAATACCTGGCATAGTATCTATTTTAAGGATAAAAGCCCGCCCGAAGGTGGTTTTATCGTGGCACTCCAGGACACCACCGGACAAGGCAAAGCAAACGTAATTAAACGATTCGGCCCTGATCTCAAACAAGGTAGCAACGGTGGCACAGGCATACGCCTCTATAATGGTGCGCTGTATGTCGAAATGAACGACCGCATCCTGCGTTATACCCTCACACCCAAATCTATCATACCCACAGCAGCACCCGAAGTGATCGTTTCCGGATTACCGCTCGAAGGCGATCACCCGATGCATCCCTTCATCATCGATAAACAAGGCAATTTATTTGTAGATTTAGGCTCAGCCAGCAATGCTTGCCAACTCGACAATCGCAAGTTGCACTCCAAAGGCCATAACCCCTGCACCGAATTAGATACCCGCGGTGGCATTTGGCGTTATGATGCCAACAAAACCGGGCAGGTATTCTCACCTAAAGAGCGCTATGCCACAGGTATTCGCAATGGCGAAGGCATGGCTATTGATGAACAAGGCCATTTCTTTCTCACGCAGCATGGCCGAGATCAACTATCACAGAATTGGCCACAATTTTATAGCACAGCGCAAGGTGCTGAATTACCTTCCGAAGAAGTGGTATTGTTAGAAAAGGGTGCCGATTATGGTTGGCCAGAATGTTATTTTGACAATATACTGAATAAGCTAATCCTCGCACCAGAATACGGTGGCGATGGAAAGAAAGTAGGCATCTGCGCACAAAAACGCGCTCCAGTAGCAATTTACCCCGCACACTGGGCCCCAAACGATATGGTAATTTACTCTGGCAAACAATTTCCCGCAGCGTATCAAAATGGTGCTTTTATCACATTTCATGGCTCATGGAATCGCGCGCCATTAGCACAAGGCGGTTATAATGTGGTTTACCAGCCAATGACCAATGGTACGCCATCCGGCAAATACAGTGTTTTTGCCGATGGTTTCGCAGGTAAGATTAAAGAACCTGAAAGCGCAACATACCGTCCCAGCGGACTCGCAATAGGCCCTGACGGTGCTTTATACATTACCGACGATGTGCAGGGACGAATCTGGCGGGTCGTTTATCATTGACAAATTAATGTGTTTTCTGTAGAGTTAATATAACTTTGAGAACACATTAAATGCAAGAACCCAATAATCTGAGCGACGAAAAAAATGCTGCTGTTCCAGTAACCCAGCCTAAACCCGACAACAATATTGAGACATTAAAGACTTATATCGTCGCTGATAATATTGACGAATTTAATCGCGTTCTGATCATACCTTTTAGCCATGATATCTTCCTCCAACTCCTTGAAATAGCTTTAGAACACCGCGCCGTAAAAATTATCTCCGCTTTATCGCGGCCCCAGAGTGATGAACTCAGTAAATCCAAATCTAAACTGACAAAAAATCACGCAAAAACTTTGCTCCACTTAGTCGGCGTGCAATATGCTGAAATATTTCGCTCCAACGCGATGTTTAAAATCCAGGGAAAATTTTTAAATAAAATTCATTCCTTTAAAAATAAAGACATTCTATTTGCGGCAATACAAGGGGATCTTGAGGTCTTCGAAAATTTAACTGAAATTCCTGAGATGTTACCGAAATTTTACTGCCCTCTTATTGTCTACGCCGCAGCCAATAATCATGTCTCCTTGGTACGTTATTTGCACAAACATAAACAAGATCCGCACGAGGGAACGTATCATCGTAACGCTATGATTGCCGCTATTATAAATAATGCCACTGACGTCTTCGATTATCTAGTTGAAACGCCGTTTAGCCTCAACACGTTTTTCCATATTGAACAGAAATGGCCTGTTAAATTTCGAGAGTATACAGTTGGCTTGCTTGAAACTATTGTGTGCTATAAACGTTTTGATCAATTTGTAAAACTCGTTGCAAAAGGCGCAAAACTTTCTCAGGCAATACTCTATCTGGCAACTGATCATGGTGCTGAAGACATAGCCGCTTATTGCATTGAAAAATCCAGCCCAGAAGACCTAAATGCCACAATGGCAAACGCCATACGCCATGGCCAGACACGTATGGTACGTCTTTTGCACAGCAAAGGTGTTTCATTGGATGAAAGCAATCCGTTATTTTTGGCCATCCTCCTTAATAAAATCACGACAGTACATGAACTGATTTCTCTCAAAGCCGACATCACCGGCGTCAATAAACATGGCGAAAACGTGCTTTTCATTGCTGCTAAAAGCAACGATACTTTAGAAATTTTGGAATACTTGTTAGAACAACTAAAAGTCACTCTATCACCTGAAAAATTATCTGAATTTTTAAACACAAGATTGAAAAGTGGCGAGAACATTCTAGATTATCTATGCAACAAACCCACTAATGCATGGAAAAGCAGTGATCTCGAGAAACTACACTTTGTCCTTACAAGTTTAGTCGCACAGGGCGCAGCACTTTTTGAAGACACCAAAGATGCGAATGCTAAAACCCTCACCTATTGTCACGAAATACTAAAGGCTAGTGGTGATATAACTATCATTATGGGATGCACTCCTGCCAGACATTATTTGAATTGTTTAGCAGCAAACACCCTTCTCGAAAAATTTAACACCACTGGACTCACTTTGGCGTACCGGAATGTTCTCGAATATCTTTTCAAATACTTTAGTATCATCGGCCCCAACAACATGCAATTTAAGTCACCGCACCACCCTAACCTTACAAACTTAAAAAACTGTCTACGCAATCTGAATTGTCTTTTTAATTTTAAAAAATTAATTATAGAAAATAGTGATAGCATCACCGATCAGTGTTACTTACGTTTAACTCAAGCGCTCACAAGTGACATTAAGAATACCTACTTTATTTTACCAACCTTCGTTGACGAGCTAAGCAGTCAAAGTCTGCAGCTTTTAGCTCACAGTGTATTAGCATTACTAGATACTAACGTCAAAAATAAACTGTGCCTAGCAATTGCCGACAGGATTTATGCAAGAGCACATGTCGGTGAGTTTCACGATCATAAAGATTTTGAGGTCAGACTATTTATTGCGAAGACCTTATATTTAGACTTGCCTATTCAACAAGACGAACATATTGCAAAGAAAATTAAAACTTGTGATGAAATACTGGGCTTTTATGAATTCCAGGCCAACAACACCCTCCTAGGATTAATGCATCCAGCTGTTGAATGCAAGCAAAAATCTAATTATTATTTATTATCCTCTGCAATTAAATTCAATAGCATCTTGTTTTTAGACTTTTTTATAAAGACCAGATCCTCATATCCTCTTGTGGTTAACGAACTCAGCCTCCATTTCCTCCAGACTAAAAATCCAGATGAGGCATCCCGTAAATTAATCGGTAAATTTCTGAATAAATTGAAGGGGAACATTCCAAGGTTGCTACTCATTTTAGCTCATGCCTTATCGCATTTTAAAGTCATGACACAACGTGAGCAATGTAAAACCATTTTTGCTAAAGCGTTCGCGCAATTAGCCAATATAAATTGTTCTAAAAGTGATACACTTGAGCATTTACCTGGTCACTCTAAAGAAACTTTAATTGCACTTTTAAAGATACGTGTTGAATTTGTCACATCATTTATCCCAAATATTAATGATACAATAAATATAGATCAGTTAAGCAGCCTTGATCACAGTAAATTTCTCAATAGATACCAAGTTTACTCCCTAAGAATTTCTCAATTCATGCAACAAAGGAACATCCTTCCAACTACCCTTCTCAATAAAATAGAGCTAGCCTGCATCAACAATTTAAAATCTATTGCAGCAGAACCCTCAGAATTAAAAGATCCTGTAACAGGTAAACGGCTAGCAACCGAAGAAATCACCGGTGCATCATCATCAAAACACCCACAAGACGAAAGACATCATATTCAATTATAAACAAGTAGGCAATCAATGCAAAAATCTAATAATCAGAGCGACGAAAAAAATCCAGCTGTTCCAGTTGATACATTAAGACCTTATATTGTCGCTGATAATATAGATGAATTTAATCGCACTCTGACCACACCCGTCGACCATGACATCTTCCTCCAACTTCTTGAAATAGCGTTACAACACCGCGCCGTAAAAATTATCGGAGCTTTATCCGAGGCATTACATACTGCCAGTAAATCGAAATCTAAGCTGTCAGGTAAAAACAGCAGGAGACTCATCCAGTTAGTCAGCATGCAATATGCCGAGATATTTCGCTCTAACGCCATGATGCTCAAAATCCAGTTAAAGTTTTTAGAAAACATTACTACGCCTAGATACAAAGATCTTCTTTTAGCGGCGATAACAGGGGATCTCGATGTCTTCAAAAAATTAAGTGAAATTCCTGAGTTGTCCTCCGTTTACTGTCCACTGATTGCCTACGCTGCAGCCAATAATCATGTCTCCGTGGTGCGTTATCTGCACGAACATAAACACGACCCTCACCAGCAAACTTATCATTGTAACGCCATGGTTGCCGCCATTATAAATAATGCTACTACCGTGTTCGATTATCTAATTGAAACCCCTTTTGATCCCAATAAGTACATACATGTTGACAGCAAATGGCCTTGTCATTTTCCAGTTGATATCGGCTTAGGGACTTTGCTTAAAATCAGCGTGTGCTATAAACGTTTTGATCAATTTGTAAAACTTGTTACCAAAGGCGCAAAACTTTCTGCGGAAATAATAGATATAGCAACTAAACTTGGCGCTGAAGACATAGTCAGTTATTGCCTTGAAAAATCGAATCCACCAGCAGTAGAGCACACAATGGAAGGTGTCTCAGTGGATACAAACCATTCCTTATTTTCTGCCATCGCCCTTAATAAAAAAAGAATAGTACAGGAACTAATTTCTCTCAAAAAAGCCGACATCACTGCCGTCAACAAACAGGGCGAAAATGTGCTTTTTATTGCAGCCAACAACGATACTTTAGAAATTTTTGAATACTTGTTAGAACAACTAAAAGCCACTTTAACCCCGGAAAAATTATCTGAATTTTTAAACACCAAATCGAAATCTGGGTGGAACATTCTAGGCCATCTCAGCAAACATAACAAATTGAGAAGCCCTGGAAACGAAAAACTTATTTCTATTCTTAAAAATTTAGTCGCACTTGGCACAGCACTTTTTGCAGACACTAAAGATGCGAAAGTTAAAATCCTCACCTATCCTGGAGATATGTCACCTTACCCTTTCATGTCTTATTTGAATTTCTTAGCCGCAAACATCCTTCTCCAAAAATTCAACACCACTGGACTACCTCTCACCTATCTTGATGTTAGCCAGTATCTTTTCCACTACTTTAATAACATGAATCCGAGCAACAATGAATTTATGCAGCAGCACCGCCCTGACATTGCAGCCTTAAGAAGATGCGCGAATAATCTATTTGATCTTACAACTTTCAAAAATATTATTATAGAAAATAGAGCCCTCAACACCGACAAACATTACTCAGCTTTATGTTACGCTCTCGCAAGCAGTGTGGACAATACATGTGCTATTTTACCAAATCTTGTTGATGAGCTAACTAGCCAAAACCTGCAGCTTTTGACTCATACTATATTAGCATTACCTAACTTCTTCGCCAAAAGCCAACTCTGCCTAGCACTTGCCAACAGAATTTATGCAATAGCAGATGCCCGAGCAAATGCTCGTGAATTTCACAATCATCTAACCTTTGATGTCAGACTATTTATTGCGAAGACATTATACTCTGACACGTCTATTCAACAAGACGAAACTATTGCAAATAACATTAAAGCCTGTAATAAAAAGTTGGATGTTTATCAATTTCAGCCCGACGCCAACCTCTTACAATTAATGCAACCAATTACTGATATCAAGACAAAATGTAATAGACTCTTGCTGCAGTCTGCAATTAACTTAAACAGCATCTGGTTATTAGATTATTTTATAACTACCTACGACGCATCTTGTTTTGAGATTAAAGCAATCATCTTTTCCTGTCTTCAGACTAAAGATCCAAATGAGGAAGTCCGCAAGCTGGTCGGTAAATTACTGAACAAATTAGCTGAAAACAATCCAAGCCTGCTACTCATTTTGGCGCATGCATTATCGTACTTTAAAGTCATGAAACAACGTGAGCAAACTAAAACCATTTTTACTAAAGCACTTGCGCAATTAGCTAATATAAAATATTCAGAAAGTGACACACTTGAGCAGCTATCTCACACATACCCTAAAGAAACTTTAATTGCAGTATTGAAGATACGAGTTGAACTTGTTGAACTTTTCGGCAAATATCGTTGTAAAATCAATACAGTTGGATTAAGCAGCCTTCACCAGAGCGAATTTCTATCAAAACACAAAGCCTATCTCCTAATAATTTCTCAGTTCATGCAAGAACAAAAAGCCCTTCCCACTATTCTTCTCGATACAATAGAGCAAGATTGCATCAGGCATTTAAATCAATCTATTGCAGCAGAACCCGCAGAATTGAAAGAACCTATAACAGGTAAACGGCCAGCAACCGAAGACCTCACAGGTGCATCATCACCAAAACGCCCACTGGACGAAAGCTATCAATTTCAGTTATAACTACTCTCACACAATTGCGAGGCAGTTATGAAAATTGTAATCAAAGTAGGCACTCAGAGCATCCTTAGCGATGACGGCACCCCACTAGAGTCGGTATTACTCAGCCTAGTCAATCAAATTGTCAAACTGCAACAAAATGGTCATCATATCATTCTGGTGAGCTCAGGTGCTGTGGGTTCAGGTCGCAAGGTGGCCCGTGACACCCTCGGCCGTGAATATGGCGGCTCTATCGGTGAGAAGCAAGTACTTGCCTCATTAGGCCAACACGAACTCATGCATTTCTATTCACGCCTATTTCGCGAACACAATATTCTCGCCTCACAATTGTTATTAACCAAACTCGACTTCCACACGCGTCAACATTATCTCAATATCGCCCGTTTGCTGCACGAAATCTTAGAACACAAAAATATTATCCCGATCATTAACGAAAATGACAGTGTTGCCATTGAAGAACTGATGTTCACCGACAATGACGAGCTCGCAGGATTAATCGCCGCGCAAATCGGTGCAGATAAACTTATTATTCTCAGTAATGTGGAAGGCGTTTATACCGGACATCCTGATGATCCTGAAACCACATTAATTCCAGTGATCAACCCCGAAGAAGGTT
>Ga0207137_1015_pt1 | contig 55546 bp, 39 predicted proteins | sample Alteio_BWMinHeat_9_FD_153572 | JGI IMG/M metagenome (GOLD analysis project Ga0207137, IMG submission 153572) | Enriched cells from forest soil in Barre Woods Harvard Forest LTER site, Petersham, Massachusetts, United States -... | ecosystem: Environmental > Terrestrial > Soil > Temperate forest >...
ATCTATTTCTTCAAGACAATCACAAATTATTTTTAAATTCCCTTTGTTATAATCACATCGAATAAATTCATAATCTTCTGGGTTATAACCAAAAAAGACAATAGCAGAAGTAAAAATATTTTTCGGCTTCCACATGTAACTGCCAAGCTGTGTGTTTTTATCTAGACATTGTCTGAGTAATTTCTTTTTATCTTCAATATTATGAAGTTTTTTGATAGCAATAATAAGATCGGATTTTGGTATTTCGCTGAGATCCACGTTAGGTTGAAGATTATATAACTGGTTTTTCAGTTCAACTATCGCATTATCATAATAGGGAGTTTCGTCAGCGCATATTCTGAAAGGAAACTTCATGACAAGTTTAACAACCATAATGAAGTCAGCAATCGCCTTAACATTCTGTCCAAGCTCGGTATAAGCAATACCACGTTTGTAATAAAATTCTTCGGATTTTAGCGAATCAGAGCGTGAATTTGAACATGATTCAATGGCTTTGCTATAGTCAGCTATGGCAAGATTATATTCTTTTTGTTTGGCGTGGTTATCACCCCGTTCGCAGTATAGTTCTGGAAAGTTCATAAAGCCGAGCATGTTTCAATTCCTCGTTATTGTGTATTTAGATACTTTGAAGTTGAGAATAGTCATTTACTTTTTTGTCATGCTGATTTAAATCGCCTACATTATCACAGAAAAATTCTTCCATTTTTCCTTTTAATTCCGTATTAAAATCGCAAATCCCATTTAAAGATAACTGAAAGTAATGAGTATTCGTCGGGGAATCCAATAAAGACGCCAAATCATTCTTTAAATGCCTTGGTATTTTTCTTTGCACGAAATAACCATCGTTTTTAACATACGCCATCAAATCTTGCATGTTTAAACGGAGACCGGGAGTTTGTTTGAGTAGTTTGTTTATTTCTATTAACAAATCTTTTTGTTTACTCGTATCTTCAGTATCTCCTTGACGATAATATTTAAACGCAAATAAATGCGCTAAAATTTTTATTTTATTGTTGTACTGTTCGTCATTTGGGTGAATTTTCAACTTAGTGCTGATTTGGTCTTTGCTACTTTTTGATTGGAGAAATGTGGGTAAATATTTAATATCCCATCGAGTAAACGCATTGTATTGGTCTAGCAATGTGTTAAAAATTTGTTTCTGATTGTCAATAAGCTTTCTAATGATGCTTTCAAAAGCCTCGATGACATTTTCGTTAGTTTTTGCGCTGACGTTTGTTATTGTTGCAAAACTGTTTGGAAAAAGAAATTTAATATCGATCCGCTCGGATAGGTTGATCGATTTATTTTCGGCGTCATTTTTAGTGCCAACAAAGACAATAAATTGATTTTTTTTCTCGCGACGTAAAATAGCGTTAATATTATCTGTAAGAATTTTAAATGAAAATAGGTCAGTTAAATCACAAGCGAGCAGAATGGCATCGTAACAAGATTTATCTGATAATGCGTTATCAATTGAATCAGTGACGGTAATGTTTAAATTGATGTCATAACCATCTATATTTTTTTGTGCTTGATAATCAGTGGTAGGGTATTTAAAACGACTATATGGATTATCTTGATACTCATCTTCTGAATATCTCTTGACGAGGCTAGTTTTACCCGAGCCGGGATTGCCAACAATGACTAAATTAAAAGAAGCTTTTTCAGCTATTTGGGGGTTATGAAGCATTTTGCCTATCCTCGTTTAATTAAAGGCGAATACCGTAGCATACATGATGATTCTTAAGAAATACTTAATCGCTTATTCGACTTACAGCTTGATATACCAAGGGGCAACAAGGTCAAGTTTGAATGAATAATGCTTGACCGCATGGTAAAATCGATGTATTTTTACTCAAAATTATACGAGGAGTTTCTATGTTACACAACAACTTACATCCCGATTTCGTTTATCTTTTTATAACAGATTTGGTACGTATACCTGGCGGTCATGATTATAAAGTATATGCAGATAAAGAGCCGAGATATGGCGAATGCTGGTTGCGCGCTTATATTACTGCTTTTTCCAGTAAAAAAGATGGTTTAATGAGTGAAGCATTGTTGAAAGCGATTCATGAAGAAGCCATGGCGTTTAATCCTTATGCTACACCAGGTAAATATAAACAAGACTATAATAAAATTACTCTATTTCCTTCAAAATCTCGAGTGAATAATCGTGATTGTATTAATACATCGTATGCAGTAACTAGCGAAGGCTTAGAAGAATTGTTTAATGACTGGATGCGACATCAATCCGGTTCTATTCATTATGGAGTTGCTTTTGAGACTCATACATTGCAATTGCCAGTAAAAGCTTATATTTATAGAACGATGTCAGATTACCCCGATTCTATTGTTCGTAGTAAACTAGATAATAATAGCGAAATGGTTCATCATGCTATTTCTTATGATGATGCCATAAAAGAAATGAAAATATTGGCAGAGGATTATCGTTATACCTGTGAAATAAATCCGATGATTGATATTAATGATTTAAATGAATTAGCTGAATTGACTGTCACAAAAATGCAAGAAATCATTGCTGAATTTAATGAAAAAATCGTTAAGGCAATTTCCCCCGATGAAAAAATCAGATTGATAGCAAAATATGCAAAATGGATTGATCAACTCCATCCATTTTCTGATGGCAATATTAGAACGCTGTATATTTTAATTAATAAATTGCTGCGTGATCATGATTTATCATTAACATTGATGATTAATCCCAATCGCCTAGATGCTTTTTCTACCGATGAAATTGTTATTATGATCAAACAAGGTCAAATACACTATCAGCAACTTTTGCAACATATTGAAGGAAATATAGTATTAAAATCTGAACATGAAATGATTTCGCATACCCAGTCTATTACTTGTAAACCGCAATGTGTTTACGACATTGATAAAGCGGTCGTTGAACAATTTATTGATTGTGTGATTAGAGGTAATTTAGAAAACAGTTATGTTGTGACAAATAATATTAATGCATTATTTGCAGGGAAATCGAGTCAATCAACCATGAAAATATCAAATATGATTTTAGATCAATTTCATGATAGTAATCTTCGTATGGATATGAATGCTGCAAGTAATAAAGATTTTATTGCTGCTATCAAATCTGAAAAATTTAATCTTGCGCTTAGAGTTGCGTGTTACCAGCAGAAGGCAGTGATTATTTTTACTCTGCTCAGTTTTAATAGTTCAATTGGTTTCGATCCTTTGGAAATTTCTCTTTCCACTAAGCGTAATGCTTTTGATTGGATGGATATGAATAAGCAATTGAATGTGAACGACAAAGAAACTATAAAAAAATATTTGTTATCGTGTATTGAACAGAATGAAATGAAAAAGAATTGTAGTTATAACGTTAAGTAAGCGCACAGTTTTCACCGTGCGCTACCGTTTATTATATTCAGCGATTAACCACCATTACCACCTACACTTTTAATACTATTTACGTTGAGTAAGGGCAGTGGATTATCAGGACGTTGCAGGTTAGGCACTAAATCATTGGAAGCGCCGCCTGGATAACGTTTGATGCTGGGATATTTCATAATGGTTTTATCAAAATCTATCATCACAGGGCCGACTAATGCAGCTGCCCAGCCATTGTCTTGACCGGAATATTTGCCAGGGGACGTAGACAATACTCGCATAGGCGCAGCACCGTTAAAGACCATATCGTATTTTTCATAAGGATCCATGGTGAGATTGTATAAGGCACCAATAGAACCTAGATTGGCGTCTACGCCTAACCAGGAATCTTTAGCCGTATAAACCCATTTCCAGGCGATATTGACCCAAGGTTCATTGGGATCACCAGCAAGGTCAGCGCGTACGCCTTGGAAGGTTTCACCATCAATATACACCCATGATCTGCGTGCGGAATGTAAGGATTTACCGAGAATATAATCGCTATTGTCTATACTGTCGAAGTAAATACCTTTGCCATCATTGCCTACCCAATCATGTGGTGGTGGGGTTAAACCTACCATGGCAGCTAAGGTTGCCCAGCAATCAATATGCGACATCATTTCGCCGTATTGCACGCCTGCTGGAATGTGATTTGGCCACCACATCATACCAGGCACACGCCAGCCACCTTCAAAAGCCGAACCTTTTTCACCGCGGAAAGGTGTGGTTCCTGCATCGGGATAAGCATCTAACCATGCACCATTATCTGCTGTCACGATGACAATAGAATCAGGCGCAACAGCACGAACGGTATCCATGATGCGTCCAATGTTAGAGTCTAATTCCATGAGCGAATCAGAATAATCGCCTAAATGGGATTTGCCGCGGAAGGCAGGGGCCGCATTGGTTGGATTATGCATTTTGATAAAATTCACATCCATGAAAAAAGGTTTACTGTCGTTTGCATGTTGTTTGATATAAGCAATGGCAGAATCGGTTTGACGAATATCAAACATAGCGAGATTGTCATACGTAATTTTACCTACCATTTTGGCAGGTTGACCACTCACACCTTCCCACTCACCTAAATTAACAATGTCATCATACATTTTACTGAATGTTGGATTGTAGGATGGGAACCACGGATGAAACCATTTTGATGTGTCATTGTAAGCATACACACCGGCATAGTAAGCAGCGAAATTTTTCATTTCATCAAAACCATGCGCAGTGGGATAGGCTTCTGGTTTATCGCCTAAATGCCATTTGCCGGAGAAATACGTGGAATAACCATTCTTTTTAAAGAATTCAGCAATGGTCGGTGTTTCTTTGCGAAGATAATTTTCATCACCAGGGGCCACCACAATGGATAAAGCAGAGCGAATGGGAATGCGACCTGTAATAAAGGAAGCGCGTCCTGCTGTACAACTGGCTTGACCATACCAATTTGTAAATACCGCACCTTCTTTTGCAATCCTATCTACATTCGGTGTTGGGTGACCTAATGCAAGACCACCGCCAGAATAAGCACCAAAATCGCCCCATCCTGTATCGTCTGTCATTAACATGATGATGTTAGGTTTTTTTCCGGTGGGGGCAGTTGGTGTCGATGTTGTATTCGGCGTTGCTTCAGCAAATCCCAGTAGATAAGTGATGGTTAAACCGGTGCCTGTTATACAGGCTAATGCGATGGCTGAAATACGATGTAGTCGCTTCATGCGTGACTCCTATTAATGTCCTTATTAATATCCAAAAAGCAAAAGATAGTATAACTGCAATAGCCTGACTTTACTCATTAAATGTATGAATTTTCGCTTGTACTATAATTTGAATTGGATAGATCTCGGCGATAAAAAGCGGAGGATAAAGCCATGAAAAAACTTCTGATAAGTATGGCACTTTCTATGAGCTTAATTTTCGGCGCTGGCAATGTGCTGGCTAACTGGCACGGCGGCGGTGGTTGGCACGGCGGTGGAGGATGGCATGGCGGCGGCTGGCACGGTGGTGGTGGAGGATGGCATGGAGGTGGTGGTTGGTATGGTAATGGCGGCGATTGGGTAGGTGGTGCAGTGGTGGGAGCGGCCGCTACAGCGCTTATCTTAAATAATGGCTATTACTATAATAACGATGACTATTACAACGGATATTATCGCTGTGGATGGATAAGAGGACATTATGATTATTATGGATATTGGATACCCAGTCATCGAGTGTGCTGGCATTAAGTGCGATGCAAATCGATGTTGAATGTAGGTTGGGTTAGGCGCTCTTTGCCGTAACCCAACAATCAATGTGACGTTGGGTTACGGCAAAAAACGCCTAACCCAACCTACAAACACGCGGATATTTAAAACTGTAACGCAGCGGTAATATACGGGCCTTGTACGCTGTAATTGCTTTGCGTGTGGCTCATGGTATCAACAAATATTCCACCTGTTGTTAATGATTCTGCGAGTGAAGACGGTATGTATTGCTGAATGGCATTTACATAAACCGCTGCTTGATAACCGCCTTCTAATGTCATCAACATACAATTATTAAATTTATGTTTGTACAGTAATGCTAATTTGGTATCAAAACCCAGTACGGTTTGTTTGATTTTCTTATCATTAATAAATTGTGCATTGGTGGTTTGACCATACAAGTCTATTAATTCTTGTGCCGAACTTAAGTAGCTTGCTTTAGCATAAGAATAACCAATTAATGCAGAAACAGCAGCATTTGCTCTAACACCTAAACCAGAATCTGTCATGTAATCGCCTTGTAAACCAATACGTGGACCAATACCGGTGAAATTAGCGGTAACTTTTTGTTGAGTGAAGAAAGGTCCAGCAAAAGGCGGTGCTAATACAGTGCCGGAATACGTTGCATTGACTTGTTCACGTAAATACGCATTGCTTAAGCCAGCAAAAAATCGCATTTGAACTTGTGTGCCTATATTAACGTATTGGCCAGCATCTAAATTGATAACATCGTATTTAAAGTGTGCGCTGCCAGAAGCATTACGGATAGGTAGACCATCTGGACCAATTTGATAATCGGGCCCTAGAAAGTGTTGTGCGTTATCTGCAGCGATGGATGTGGAACTGGTGGTATTTAAGTGTGTCCAGTAAAGACTGATATCTTTGCCTAGTGGGTAAACATAACGTGCGCCTAAACCAAATGCTGCAGCATAGTTAGGAGAAATTTCTTTTTCTTCCCAAGTTGGAGATTGTACCGGTAATTCCTTGTTGTAAATAACGTAATTCAAATTGCTGGCACTCGGTTTTAAAGCGAGTGCAGTAAGGCTTAATTCATACCCTGTTTGTAATTCAGGAATGGAAAGGCTTAAACAGTTTTCATTGAGGGCATTCGTATGTGCAAATCCGGTAGTGCTTAAGGTCAGTTCCAATGCGAGTAAAGCAAGCATTTTATTGTTTCTAGACGTTAACATATGACTTCCTTGATTGTAAAAATACGCATACTATCAATAAATGCGAGTTGATTCTACACAATATATTTAGGTATGATCTTGCGCGGAATGCTATTAATAATAGGGAAAATACTATGTTTAAAAAAATAAAAATGGCTATATTTATTTCTTGTATCAGTGCGTCTTCTTACGCTTATGTGATTAATGCTGATCTCAGTATTGAAAATAAAACGAATACTCCTTTTATCATGACTATGCAGCAGCCAAATGGACAAGACGCTGTTACCTTAAACATACCTGCTCATGCAACGATACCGTTTTCTACATCAAATGGTGATAACAGTGGCTGGCTATATCAAACCACTGTCTCACCGTTTAAGTTGATAGGAGCAGAAGATAATAAAGTGCATGCACAAGGTCGTATTGCGTTTTATGTGGGTGCATCCACGTGGAATCGATATAGTTTTATGGATGGTATTTCTTCAAGCGATGGGTTTACCATTGATCCATTTTATTCTTGTAAAAACGGTAGTGATTATACGACGTTTAAAAATAAACTGATCATTGATAACAATGGAAATAATGCATCGCAACTGACAGAATTTCCGAGAGTAGTGACGTGCCAAGGGTTGAAATCATCTGTACTTTCTAATCACAATCAATTGTATTATCCAACGTGTTTTGATGGGGAAAAACCGCCATTATTTTGGCGTTATTTTGATGGAGAAATATGCAAGCGTAGTCGATATGGTAGGCATAGCCATGAGGAATGTTACCTGGTATTTGGTTATACCAATGGCACAGATGATTATGCTGTAGAACATACGGAAGACCCTGTTGCCTTGCGAGCCGCTCTAGATAGACGAGTGGGTAATCGTTATTGTGAAACGTGGTCGTAGGATTTTATAAACGTTTGAAGCGGGAGCGTTTTGTTCCTGCTTTATCGTTTAAATATTTGTTTAGTTTCTTCTACTATTTTGTTTGTTGTTTTCTCTAACTTATTCAATACGTTTTCTGTCTTTTCTTTTGCTTTATCAACTTTTTTGTCTACATTCGTTCTCATTTCTTTTAGTTTTGCTTTTGTATTATCTTCTTCTATTTTTAATTCGTTTTTTGCTTGTTTTATGGCTTGGTTTATTTGATTAAGCTCGGGTGAATCATTAGGAATAAATTTTTTAACTGTCAGTAATACGACTTGTTTCAGTAATGGACTTTTGATTTTTTCATTGAGAATGGCAATATTACTTTGTTTGATTTTTTTAGGGTCTGTTGTTATTTGGGTGCGTTGTTGTTGATCCTGTATTTGTTCTTTTTCTAGCTCTAAATTTACTCTTTCGATTTTTTTATACTGTTCTACAGATTGTATTACCATGCGTTCAAAATTTTCTTTTATTATTTCATCTACTGTTTTCTCAGTAGTTTGTGGATGTTGTTGAGACAGAGATTGTTGTTCTAATGTCAATTGATTAACAATAAGCCCTTTCAAAATACCTTCAGTGCTGCAAATACCTGAATCGGTATTATTTGGTATTTCATCCTTTTTTTCTTCGAGAGATGCTTCTTCTGTTTGCAATGGAGCTAGATTGTTCTGAATATCGGTCGCCATGTTAATCATCTCTTATGATTTATTTATATTAATTATAGCAAATTCATCTTATTCAATGAAAAATAAGCAAAATTTTACGATTGCCCTTTTAAATCAATACGCTATACTGCTGCACTTTAAATTTACCGGACACGCTTTTTAAGGAAAAAATTCACATGTATTCTCGATTATCCGTTGCAAAAAAACATTTTCTTAACAAACGTTATCTTTCTAACGCTGTATTAAACACATCGCATCATTATCAGAATACAAAAATGAAATTTCAAACTTATCCAGCAACAGTTATGCATTATTCTCAACCTGCTTATCGTTATTTGCGTATGCAAGCACCAGTGTTGGTAGAAGAATTGAAAGATCATGATATTGAAGAAATGGTTGCTGCATTGACACCACTAGAGAAAGCAACGCTTAAAATTTTTAATTCAGGCAGTATGTCGTATGGTTCGATTAGTTTAGAAGCGCATACGACATTAGCAGAAGCATTAAATCGCATTAATCTTGCTATTCACGGTGTGAATTCTTTGCAAGCATTAAAACAATTACCTCAATTTCACGGGCCTTTAAGTGGTTCAGGTGAAGGTGGCGAGTTAACATTCAGAAATGATACGTTGTGGCAAAGTTTGATGCGACAAATAGCATCAGGACGATTTGGTGTAACCAGTGAATATTTAGCCTTGTGCTCGGAAATACAAATCAAGATTGCACAAGGTGCAAAACCAGGTGTGGGTGGCGAATTGCCGGGAAAAAAAGTAACGCTAGACGTTGCGTTTGCGCGTTTAACAAAAGAAGGAACAACTCTGGTTTCACCGGCACTTAATCACGATGTGTCATCTATAGAAGATTTAAAACAATTGATACACGATTTACGTAGTGCGAATCCTAAAGCGGTTATTTCAGTGAAGTTAGTTGCAAACGATGGTATTGGTGTGATTGCTGTCGGTACGGCGAAATGCGGAGCAGATAGTATTAGTATCGCAGGACCAGGTGGAACGGGCGCTGCGACTTATCCTGCTAAACATGAATTTACTTTGCCAGCAGAAACAGCGATTGCCGAATCACATCAAGCATTAATTGAAGAAGGTTTACGTGACGGTGTTCGTTTAACCATGAGTGGTGGCATACAAACAGGTGAAGAATGTTTTATGGCTTTATGTTTAGGGGCAGATGGTATTGAGCTTGGAACAGAAATGTTGGTGGCCTTAGGTTGTATCAATGCAAAACTTTGCCACAATGATAAATGTCCCACCGGTATAGCAACGAATGATCAAACCTTAATAGATGAAAAATTTAAGGGAAAACCAGAACACGTTGCAAGAATATTAATTGAATTAGCAAAATCGACAGCGGCTCACATTGAGAAATACGGTTATGATCATCCTTCACAAATAATAGGACACACAGAGCATTTAAGCGTTAAACCGAATGCTCCTGTTACGGGTCTAGAAAAATTATTATATCAACCAACCAATCCGTATTTTTCAGCCAAACTGGAAAAATCAACCGGCTCCAGTTATCTAGAGCAAACGGTGATATGGGATATTGCAAACGGTAAATCCACTTTTCATTTGCAAGCTTCTAATACGATTCTGTCTTTTGGTGCGCGAATTGCGTTTCATACTCACGAGAATGCAGCATTTAAACAAGCGTATTTTGCTAAACCCATACGTATCACGTTTAACGGTGTTGCGATGGGGCAGAGTTTTGGTTTTGTCGCCATTAAAAATATGACGTTGTTAGTCGATAATGCTAACGATGGCACGGGAAAATCATTAGATGGCGCGACTATTTATGTTAAACAACTGGCGGGCAATCAAACCGGTTATGGTGCAACCAGTGGAACGATTTTTGTGCGTGCAACAGGAGACCGTGCATTTGTGCGTAATAGTGGTGGGAATTTAGTTTGCGAAGTCATGGGTGAAATGGGTGTAAATTTTATGACGGGTGGAACCGTTACCATTTTTGGTGCACCTAATTGTTACGATGGATTAGATATAAAAGGTAAGTATAAACAGCCTGTATCATTACGTAATGATATTGTCGGTTTTAATTTTGGTGCGAGTTTTACGGGTGGAACAGTGATTTTACCCAGAAAATTATATGATTCCATGTATCATCATCATTATTTCGCATCACCTGCAGACAAGATGAAACCACAATGTTTATCCGATGCAGAAGTGGATGATGTATATCATTCTATACAGGAATATTATAAAGAAATCGTTAATCCATTTATTGAAGCTTTATTAAAATGTGATAAGGCTACACTCAAATTATTTTTCATTAAACTTTCACCCGATTGTACTTACGATATTGCACCAGAACGCGATGCATCGCGACCAATGCTTACTCTCTTTCAAGGTATAACAATATTGCCATCTAAAGCTATACAAAAGAAGACACTTTATTTTCCTGAAAAAATTCAGAAGACTGATACGAATATTGCGCATGTTAAAGAGAAATCAGGTTTGCACCAACCAGAGCGAGAAAAAGATGCGTGCGGTACCGGTGTGTTAGTGAATCGTAAAGGTAATGCTACTCGTCAGATGGTCTTAGACGTATTGAAAATGTTGGCAGGTTATATGCATAGAGGTGCGACTAGTGCTGATCCGTTCACTAGCGATGGTTGTGGTATCAGCTTTTTTGGAACAGATTCTTTTTTTGCAAAAAAATTCTCACCATTGCATTTGAAGAAAGGAAATAATGGAATCATTCATATTGCGTTGCCGCAACAAGATGAATGTCATGCAAATGCTAAAACGCTTTTAATGACGTTATTGCAAAAAGAAAATTTAGTTATTTCAGGTGAGCGAGATGTTGTTGTTAACTCAAGCGTGTTAGGTTATATCGGAAGAAAAACAGAGCCTCAGTTTCAGCAATTTGTTATTAAAAAACCATCCATTGTTAGTCAAGAAGAGTTTGAAAAACAATTGATACGTGTGCGCTTGCAATTTGAATTATTGATGCAAGGTGAGCTAGAAGAAAATAGGCCGCATATTTTAAGTGCTTCATCGTATCATGTTATTTATAAATCGCTAGTGAGAGAGAATAAACTGGCTGATTATTTTCTTGATTTGCAAGATGATGATTTTGTGGCAAGCGCTAGTGTTGCGCATTCACGTTTTACAACCAATACCAAACCCAGATTTAGAAATATTCAACCATTAAAATTTGCGAATAATGGTGAGAATAATGCGCTGCGTTTATTGATTAATTTATTAAGTAAATATCCTGTATTTAAATCATTGTTAGGAATGGAATCCATAGACTTAAGAGAATTAAGTGATACACATATCATGTCTATTTATATGGATCTTCTGCACTTGATGAATTACAGCTTAGAAGAAATCGTTGCTTCAACCATACAGCGTTATGAGCCTCACGATACGCATTCATCCGATTTTTATAATGTATTTGCTCTTCCATTTGAAGGACCAAACACCAGTATCATCATGATGAATGATAAAATTGTGGTAGTCGGCGATAAAAATGGTTATAGACCTAAACATGGAATCATGAATGATGATTTAGTTTATCTGGGTTCAGAATTAGGCCCTGTGGAAATGATAGGTAATAATATTGATTTACCACCGGCACAACCTTTCATGATTGATCTTGAAAAAAATACAGTGGGTATTTGCAAACAACATCCTGCCAATGAAGCATTTCATCAGCGACAAATGGAAGCGTTATTAACATGCTCACCCGATTTTAATCGACCTCATCCTATTCAGTTTAGTGAAGCAGAATTACAATTACGTAAAATATGGGCGGGTTGGACGGAAGAGTTGCAAGCGATTTTTATGCAAGGTAACTTACTTTCTTCTATGGGAAATCAGGGACCTAGCGAGCCATTTGTTAGGGGTGCGTATCACGATATTTACGCTTATTTTTATGGGAGTTTTTCTCAAGTCACAAACCCACCGCTCGCGATTAAAGAAGAAAAAGCATACATGTCTACGCGTGTTTTTGTAGGTGAAAAACCAGCGTTGTGGGAGTTAAACGATAAATTGGCGAAAGGTTATTTATTGTCTACGCCTATTGTAGATAATCATGAAATGGAATATTTAAAGACCAGTAAAGTGCTTAACACGCACGTTGTTGATTGTGTTTTTTCTATCAATATTGAAACGGAAAAAATGGAATTACTGATACAAAAAATCGCTAAAGAATGTGTTAAGCAAGTTGAAACCGGCGTGACGTTTTTAGTATTGTCCGATATTCAATGTGATCAATATCATGCACCACTTCCACCGGTTATTCTTGCAAGTATTGTTCATGATGCATTGTCAAAAGCAGGTGTAAGACATAAGGTCGCGCTCGCTTTGCAAGCAGGTTCTTTGTTAACGGGTCGTGAAATCGCTCAAGCCATTTCCATTGGTGGTGTTGACGTGATTAATCCATATTTGGCTTTCATTTCGCTCGTTAAAAAGCAATGTGATGCATATAAAGAATTTTTGAGGCATGAATTATTAAGTTTTATGGGCCGCATGGGTATTTCAACGCTTTCTGCTTATCGTGGTGCAAAAGGATTTTATTCTTACGGCATCGATGCTGATCTTGCGAATACACTAGAATTATCGAGTAAATTAGGTGGTATTGGTTTAAAAGAAATCGCACGCATGATTATTGTGTGGCACAAACGACCTAAACATGATGGTCTTGGTCGATATGATTTATTGCAACCGGAACGTGAAGGTATTTGGTCGAATGCAGGATTGGTGAGAAAAGTGGCTGAAGGTAAAGGGGATTGGCAGCTTGCTGAAAAAAAGATGAATGCATTAAAAACCGGTTTTCCACGTGGTTGGTTGCAATTAAATCCATCGCCTGTGTGGAATCGAAAAAATCCTATGACGATTGCGATCATTGGAGCAGGGGCTGCTGGTTTAAATGTCGCAAAAGAATTATTGGCTTCTGGATTACCGATAACCATCACTTTATATGAATCGCAAGCGGTTAATCCCATTGGATTGATTGGTAACGGTGTTGCACCGGATCACGCTGGTACTAAAAATGTAGGAAAATATTTACGTGACGTTTTTGAAGATGAAAGTCGCATAAAATACCGTGGCGGTTTAGTGATAGGCGAGCAAGGCGATATTACACTGCAGGAATTAGAAACAAAATATGCTTGTATTATTGATTGCAGTGGTGCTGATACGAATAGGCAATTAAATGTAAAAGGTGAATCCCTACCGGCTGTAGTTTCGGCGGATAAAGTATATAAAGCATATAATAATGCGTACCGATATTTAAACGAGGAAAGCGATTGGTCATTTTTTCCAGTAAGTGGTAATGATGAAATGGCTGTTATTGGAATGGGGAATGTTGCAGCCGATGTTACTAGAGTCTTGTTGAATCAGCATTTGAAAGGGACGTCTATTAATCCTAAATTTTATGATGCATTGCAATTACACGCCCCTTCTGTGATTCATGTGGTAGGAACGGAAACGCCTGATCACATACGCATTAGCTTAAATCAATTGGAAAATTTGGCAGCTAAAAATGTGTGGATGACGGCGTATTTTGATACAGTTGATGAAAATCAATTAAATAAAACAGAAAAAGCGTTGTATCAATTCTTTTTGAAAATTAAAGATAAGGCGCCACCTATTCAAGCGGGTCAGCAAATTCATTTTCATTTTAATCAAACAGTAAAATCGTTTAAACAAAAAGGCGATGAAATTGAATGTGTTTTTACAGGTAGGTTGAATAAACCATTAAAAATCAGGGTAAAATCTGTGATTAAAGCGATAGGTACAGTGGCGAAGCCTATCAATCGCGTGTTCTCAGTGGGTTGGAGTGAGGGTCAAGGTGGTTCATTAAATTCAGCTTATGATCATGCTGTGCAAATGGTAAATGAAATTAAACGTGGGTTTTATAAAGGACAATTTCATCATTTGAATTTGCCTAATAAAGATAAAACCTTACCAGGAGAATTTAAAAGTTTTGTTAGTAATCGAGAACAATTGAATATATTAAACTATCTTGATGCAGGAAATTTTATTTATACACCGGATGATTTTGCCAAGGCTAAACAATTTATAAAAGTGAAACCGGTTGTTGAATCTAAACCAAAATTTGAGCCCATTAAGCCTGTGGCAATCGATATGCCATTAGCGGCGGATGTGAATGCTGTTACCTTGGTTCATTCAAAAACCGGTGAGAAGCAAGTATTGGAATTGAGTGATATGACCTTGTTAGAAGCCATGAAAAAATCCAATCCATCTGTATCGTGTGCTTGTGGAGGTGAACTGGTATGTGGTGATTGTCGAGGAAAAATGATTAAACCACCGGTTACAGAAATGGAAGCACCTTCTAAAAAAGAAGTAGCTTTGTTAAAAGTCTATCCTGATTATCATTTTTTTGCTTGCAGTAAAACAGTGAAGCAATTGAAAGGAGCGGTGCTGGAAATGCCTGCGTTTGAGGAAGCGCGTAAAAATAATATGTCGTAATCGGTGGGACGTCGTTGTAGGTTGGGTTAGGCGTTTTTTGCCGTAACCCAACAATGACGAATGATGTTGGGTTACGGCAAAAAGCGCCTAACCCAACCTACTACTCTCTACCTCGCTTTTAAAAATTGACTCGTCACATTTACCACATAAGGTGTAGTCACAAGCGGCATTTTCAATCGTGGCGCATCTTTTGAAAAATTCACTTTACTCATATCAATCGCGCGCAATGTCATGTCAGCATAAGTGCGGTAGTAAAATGTTTTGTGCGTAACGTCTTTAAATACTACCCATTGCGTAATATCCGTTTGTGTTTGTCCGCCTTGATCTGCACGAACATATCCAGCAGGTAGATCCACATTATTAATAATGTGTTGTGCAAGGTTAACGACGTCCACACCATTTTCTGCGGGATAAACATTTTTCACCATAAAAGACATTTTGACAAAACGGGAAGGAGGAGAAGCATCGCCTGGTAATCCTGTTGCGCCTGTGCCTTGGCCGGTGGAAGCATACGTGAATCCATTTACGGTAATGGAATTGGCATTATACGGTGAGAGGTTAATATAATTTCTGAGGTTGGTGACTTGCCAATCATATTTGGGCGAATTTGTCATGATGCCAATGTTATCGTATACATTTATTTTATTATCATAAAACTCAACGACGATTCCTTTACCCGATGCATCACGAATAGAAGCATGAGCAGACAAGATGGCATTGCCGAGTTGCGGAATCGTTTGATTGGTCACGTAAATGGTATTGAGTGCTTGTTTTACCTCATCGATAGTTTGGAAATTACTTAATACCCAATCACCAAAATTGGAATAGGGAACAGCTTGATTATCTTTACCAGCGGGTATGGTTTGATATTGTGTTTCACCGGGTAAATATAAATATTCAAATGTTAATCCCGCTTCATTCATACCATCGAAACTGGCATCTACATTAAATCCATCAACGTAGAGATAACCGTATTTGGCTTTCCAGCTTAATCCGGGTTTATTGTTAGGCGTGGTTGTCGTGAACAGTCTGTCTCGCGTTGAACTGCGTAGATTGGAGTTTAGATTTGGGGCAAATTCCATGCTGCGTGTGATGAGTAGCGTGCCATCTTTGGCGGTCAGCATAAAGTCTGTACAAGCAAGCGCAGTAAAAGTAGAGGTTAACGATGCGAGTGCAATAGCGTTTAAAATAAACGATTTCATGGTGACTTCCTTGTCATTTAAAGATGATTATTGATTGTAACATATGTTAAAATTCCCCAATATTATAATTATCGAATCGCAATTATGAAACTCTCTCATTTTTTCTTGGCCATCTTGCTTGCAATGATATGGGGCACGAACTTTATCTTTGTCAGGATAGGTCTTAATCAACTGTCGCCGTCTATGTTGTGTGCGATTCGATTTGTCTTGGCGAGCATCCCTTTTATTTTTTTTATCAAGCCGCCCAAGCTGCATTTTAAATGGGTAGCAGCGTATGGATTAGTGATGTTTGTATTGCAGTTTTTCTTTCTTTTTATGGGTATCAAGGCAGGCATGTCACCGGGTATGGCTTCATTTGTCATGCAAGTGCAAATATTTTTTACCATGTTGTTTGCTGCTTTATTGTGGAAGGAAATTCCAACGGTTTGGCAAATGATAGGGGGTTTTATTGCATTTACCGGCATAGGATTGATAGCAATCAATCTTGGCGGCACCATGACTGTATTAGGATTTATTTTTGTTTTAATGGCAGCAGCAGCGTGGGCATTTGGTAATGTCATCATCAAAACCATTGGTGAGGTTAACATTATTTCTCTTCTTGTATGGGGTAGTTTTGTTGCAAGTATACCTATGGTTTTATTATCGCTAATAATCGATGGGCCTTATCAAATTATGCCAAATTTACAGCAGTTAAATTGGCAAAGTATCGTTGCAATTATTTTTATTGTTTATGCTTCTACGTTGTCTGGTTATGGTATTTGGGGCTGGTTGCTCAAGCATTATACGGTTTCTAAAGTGGTTCCGTTTACGTTGTTAATTCCTATTTTTGGCATATTAAGTTCGGTCGTTATTTTAGGCGAGCCATTACAATCCTGGAAGATATTTGCAGGACTATTAGTTATTAGTGGTCTTGGGATTAATTTGTTGGGCGCACAACTTTTTGCGAAGAAATAATGACAATGAACTTGATTGCAACGCAAAACTACAGTAAAAATGGCAGTTCTTGAGCCAAGGTAAGCGAATGTGGCGGAATTGGTAGACGCGCTGGATTTAGGTTCCAGTGGGGTAACCCGTGAGAGTTCGAGTCTCTCCTTTCGCATAAGTTCTTGAAAAAATCTGGTTTACGACTGAATTTACCAATATACTACGCCCTTTTTGGGCATTTTGGGGCTATATCACATGCAAGTATCTGTTGAAAAAGTGAGTAATGTTGAGCGTCGTTTGACGATTATTGTTCCTGCAAATACCGTGGAAGCTGTTTACGCTACGCAAATTAATCAATTCGCAAAAAAAGCAAATATTAAAGGTTTTAGACCTGGCAAAGCGCCTATGTCTTTTATACAACAGCGTTTTGGTGAAGATGCACGTAGAGAAGCCATCAGCGAAGTCATTAATCAATCGTATAATGAAGCGATTACAAAAGAAAATTTAAAGCCTATTAGTCAACCTAGAATTGAACCTAAGGTGATGACACCAGAACAACCGCTGGAATTTGTTGCATCCATTGAAGTATTACCCGAAATTGAAAACATTAAACATGATATTCAAGGTATAGAAAAACTGGTAGTCGATGTGACGCCGAGAGATGTGGATAACGTTACTGAGCAGCTTTTAAAACAATATACCAAATGGAATAGTGTAGAACGTGCTGCGACAGATAAAGATAGAATGGTGATAGGTTATGTCACTATTTTTGATGGTGTAGAAGATACCGAACATAAAATAGAAAATTATACTTTGGAGTTGGGCAGTCAAGTGATGATACCGGGTTTTGAAGCCGGTTTAATCGGTGCAAAATCGGGTGATGAGCGTAAACTCAGCCTTGCTTATCCCGATGATTTTAACGTGAAGGAAAGAGCAGGTAAGCCCGTTGATTTTGTCGTGCAAATCAAGCAAGTATTTGAAGCTGAGGTACCTGAATTAAATAGTAAATTCATTGAACGATTAGGGGTAAAGAGTGGTCTCGAACAAGATTTGATTCAGCAAGTGACACAAACATTAGAATTGGAACGTAATCGTTTAGTAGCTGAGAAAATAAAGGAACAAGTATTCCGTCAATTGTTAGAACAAAATCCAATTGATGTGCCTGCATCGCTAGTTGCTCGTGAAGCGAAAAATATTCACGATGAAATTTATCCGCAACATCAACACCATGATCATCATCAACATTCTAATGATGAAATGGCAGCGTTTAATGATATAGCAAAAAAACGAGTCGCTTTAGGATTGTTAATTGCTGAATTTGCAAAACAAGCAGAGTTAAAAGCCGATAAGACCCGTGTGTTTGCTCGCATCAAAGAAATTGCCTCAACCTATGAAAATCCAAACGAAGTTATGGAATGGCTATCATCAGAAGATAGATTAGCTGGAATTGAAGCACAGGTAATGGAAGATCAAGTAATGGATAAACTCCTTGAAGGTGTTACGGTAACTGAGAAATCCGTCAGTTATGCAGAGCTCAAAGGAATTCGTACATTATAATCATCAATAACTTTATGTTAAGGAACTCGTATGTTTGAACTGTATTCTAATTTGGTACCTATGGTTGTTGAGCAATCTGCACGCGGTGAGCGGGCTTATGACATTTACTCACGATTACTCAAGGACAGGGTGATTTTTCTACATGGTCCTATTGATGATAATGTAGCCAGTTTGGTTGTTGCTCAATTACTATTCCTTGAATCAGAAAATCCCGATAAAGACATTTCGATTTATATTAATTCACCTGGCGGTGTGGTGACATCCGGATTGGCTATTTATGACACTATGCAGTTTATTAAGCCAGATGTGAGCACTATGTGTGTAGGCCAAGCGGCTAGTATGGGCGCATTGTTGTTAGCTGGTGGTGCAAGTGGCAAGCGTTTATGTCTTCCAAATGCCAGGGTCATGATTCATCAACCCTTAGGCGGGGTACAAGGTCAGGCTTCCGATATTGCTATCCATGCGGAAGAAACATTAAAGATTCGTACCCGTTTAAATGAGATACTGGCGCATCATACCGGCCAACCTGTTGATATCATAGCCAAAGATACAGACAGAGATAATTTTATGAACGCTGAAAAAGCCATGAAATATGGACTCATTGATAAAGTGCTCGATTACCGAACCAATAAGAAGTAATAATATAATTATGGGCGGTCAGTTGATATTACGAAAATCATCCCTATTTAGAATCGATATATAACTGAAGAGGCTTTGTCTTATGAGTAATGACCAGCGCGGCAATAATAGTGGGAGAGACAAGGTATTTCACTGTTCCTTTTGTGGTAAAAGTCAGCACGAAGTTCGTAAACTCATTGCAGGGCCATCTGTATACGTATGTGATGAATGCGTATCGCTTTGCAACGATATTATTAATGAAGAAGTCCGTGAAGGTAAGGCAGCTGCAGCGCCTGATCTTTTGCCGAGATTGCCAGCACCCACTGAAATTCGTAAAACACTAGATGAATATGTGATAGGCCAAACCCATGCTAAAAAGGTTTTGGCTGTGGCCGTATACAACCATTACAAACGTTTGCGTACGCATAGTAAGCAAGGTGAAGTTGAATTAAGCAAAAGTAATATTTTGTTGATTGGACCAACCGGTAGCGGCAAAACGTTAATGGCTGAAACATTAGCCCGTCTTTTAAATGTTCCCTTTGTGATTGCAGATGCAACGACGTTGACAGAAGCCGGTTACGTTGGTGAAGACGTTGAAAGCATTATTCAAAAATTGTTGCAACGTTGTGAATACGATGTTGCTAAAGCACAAATGGGTATTGTTTACATCGATGAAATCGATAAAATCTCACGAAAATCGGAAAATCCATCCATTACCCGAGATGTTTCAGGTGAAGGTGTTCAGCAAGCACTTTTAAAACTGATAGAAGGTACGATAGCTTCTGTTCCCCCTCAAGGTGGTAGAAAACATCCTCAGCAGGAATTTATTCAGGTTGATACTAGAAATATTCTCTTTATTTGCGGAGGAGCGTTTGCGGGTCTTGAAAAAGTGATTCGTGATCGATCTGAAAAATCAGGCATTGGTTTTTCTGCTGAAATTCATGGAAAAGAAGACGCTAAAACCATAGGGGATGTGTTACGTGAAGTAGAGCCATCTGACTTGATTAAATATGGATTGATTCCTGAATTAATTGGTCGTTTGCCAGTCGTTACTACATTAGAAGAGCTGGATAAGGAAGCGTTGGTCAGGATACTCACAGAACCTAAAAATGCATTGATTAAACAGTATCGTAAGCTTTTTGAAATGGAAGGCGTGATACTTGAGATTAGAGATTCAGCTTTGCAATCCGTTGCTGAACGTTGTGTAGAAAAGAAAACGGGTGCGAGAGGTTTGCGATCTATTTTGGAAAAAGCATTGCTAGATGTTATGTATGATCTTCCTTCTTTAACGAATGTTTCAAAAGTGATTCTGGATGAAGCTGCTATTCATGGTGAAACAAATCCTATTATTATTTACGAAAACCCTGAACAACAGTCAGCAGCTGAATAAACGACTTATATTTTTTGTAAGCCAACTGAATAAGCGGGAGGATTTATGGCGTCCATTCCATCTGATATGACTAATGTGAGTATTCCAGTATTGCCATTGCGGGATGTAGTTGTTTATCCGTTTATGGTTGTACCTCTTTTTGTTGGCCGTGAACGCTCCATTAAGGCGTTAGAAATTGCGATGGCTGCAGACAAACAGATATTGCTGGTTTCACAAAAGAATGCAACAGAAGATCAGCCTAATGAAAAAACAATTTATTTAATTGGAACACTGGCAACTGTTTTACAATTATTAAAATTACCAGATGGTACGGTTAAAGTATTAGTAGAAGGTGTGAAGCGCGGCAGCATTCAAAAGTTTATAGACAATCAGGATTATTTTCTGGCTGATGTAGAGTTGATAACAGATACTCACACCGATGATAAAGAAGTTGAAATTTTTGTTCGTTCATTGAAATCCCAATTTGAGCAATACGTTAAACTTAACAGGAAAATTCCTGCTGAGATTATGGCATCCATACTGGCCATTGAAGATGCTTCGCGATTGGGTGATACCATCGCAGCCCATCTTGGCATCAAGCTTGATGACAAACAAAATTTATTGGAAATCGCGAATTTACCAAAACGTTTAGAACGTTTAATGGCTTTATTGGAAAGTGAGATTGATCTGCTTCAGGTAGAGAAAAAAATCCGTGGACGTGTTAAACGTCAAATGGAAAAAACTCAGCGTGAATATTATTTAAACGAGCAAATCAAGGCTATACAAAAAGAATTAAATGAAATTGAAAATGTTCCTAATGAATTTGAAGCGCTTGCCAAAAAGATTGAACAAGCGGGCATGACCAAAGAAGCGCGTGAAAAATGTGAAGCTGAACTGAATAAATTGAAAGCTATGCCTATGCAGTCAGCAGAGGCAACAGTCTCACGCAATTATCTGGATGTCATGCTTTCTTTACCATGGGATAAAGGCACTCCAATACGTGTTGATTTGAGTGAAGCTGAAAAAGTATTGGAACAAGAACATTATGGTTTGAAAGAAGTAAAAGAACGTATTATAGAATATCTTGCTGTTCAAAAACGGGTGAAAAAATTAAAAGGCCCTATTTTATGTTTAGTCGGACCGCCAGGTGTTGGTAAGACTTCATTAGGTCAATCTATTGCGAATGCAACTGGGCGAAAATTTGTTCGTATGTCTTTAGGCGGAGTGCGTGATGAAGCAGAAATTCGTGGACATAGACGTACTTATATCGGTGCAATGCCAGGTAAAATCATTCAAAAATTAGCAAAAATTGGCGCCAATAACCCACTTTATTTGCTGGATGAAGTAGATAAAATGGCTATGGATTTTCGTGGCGATCCCGCTTCTGCTTTGCTTGAAGTATTAGATCCTGAACAAAACCATGCGTTTAATGATCATTATTTAGAAGTGGATTACGACTTATCCAATATCATGTTTATGGCAACGGCGAATACGCTCAATATTCCACCGGCATTACGTGATCGTATGGAAGTGATACGTATTCCTGGTTATACCGAAGATGAAAAAGTGAATATCGCATTGCGACATTTAATTCCTAAGCAGATTAAAGCGGCTGGGTTGAAAGACAGTGAGATTGAATTGCCTATTGAAACCATGCAAAGCATTACTCGTTATTATACGCGTGAAGCGGGTGTGCGAAATCTCGAAAGAGAAATTTCTAAAATTTGCCGTAAAGTAGTAAAGGAAGTGTTATTAAAAACGAAATCGACAAAAGCACGAATAGAACCGGATGATCTTGAGCAGTATTTAGGAGTTAGACGTTATCGTTATGATATTGCTGAGCAACAAGATCAGATTGGACAAGTGAAAGGTCTAGCTTGGACTGAAGTTGGCGGTGAATTGCTAAGTATTGAAGCGATAGTATTGCCGGGTAAAGGCAAGGCAATTTACACAGGTCAGTTGGGTGAAGTCATGCAAGAATCAATACAAGCAGCATTATCTGTTGTAAGAGCACGATTAAGCATATTAGGCGTCGCTAAAAACTTCTTTGAAAAACATGATATACACATACATGTTCCAGAAGGTGCTACACCTAAAGATGGGCCTAGTGCAGGTATTAGCATGTGTACTGCACTTGTATCTGTTCTCACCAACTTACCGGTGCGTGCTGATTATGCAATGACAGGTGAAATCACGTTGCGTGGAGAAGTATTGCCTATTGGTGGTCTTAAGGAAAAATTACTGGCTGCACATAGAAGTGGAATAAAAAATGTCATTATTCCCATTGAAAATGTGAAAGACCTTAAAGAAATTCCAGATAACATTAAAGCAGATTTATCCATTAAACCAGTGAGATGGGTGGATGAAGTGCTTACGTTTGCTATTAATGGTTATCCGCAACGGCTACCCCGTAAAAGTAAAAAAGTTAAAGCTACGCTTTTAGGTGTTACTAAAAAAGAAAAGATACGTAAATCGGATAGAGATAGCGCGCATTAAATATTAAGCTCGGATGAATGCTGTAATTACTTGCCCCCTCTCCTCCAGCGCTTTTTGCTGGAGGAGAGGGCTGGGGAGAGGAGGTATTTTTTAATCCCCTTCTCCCTAACCCTCTCCCCCAATGAGAAGCGTTGGGGGAGAGGGAACATGCAAATAAAAAAATACTTAAATATAAGTGTTAACTTGCTTGACAGAAGTTTCATCCAATTGGTATAAATCACACTTCGTTACGGGTATGTTAGTTACAAAGGATAATGTTAAACAGAATTATTTTTATTATGGATAGAGAGATAAACACATGAATAAAAAACAACTTGTCGCCATGATTGCAGAAAAAGCTGAATTAACATTGGCAGCTGCATCAAAAGCGGTAGATACAATGCTTGAAGGTATAGCAGGATCATTGCAGAATGACGAACCAGTCGCATTAGCGGAGTTTGGTACGTTTACGGTTAAATTGCGTGCAGCACGTGAAGGTCGTAATCCTTCTACCGGTGAAAAAATTAAGATTAAAGCAGCAAAAGTAGTGGGATTTAAAGCAAGCAAAGCGTTAAAAGATGCGGTAAAAGTCGCAGAGTAAGCTTGGCAACCATTTCAATTGCTGGGTGCTTAGCTCAGCTGGTAGAGCGGCGCCCTTACAAGGCGTAGGTCGTGGGTTCGATCCCCTCAGCACCCAAAATAATTTGTTTAAACTATTGTATAGTTGGTAAAAATGTTATACCTTGCCACCGCTATTTGGCAAAGTATAAAAGCGTTTCGATGGAGTGGTAGTTCAGTTGGTTAGAATATCGGCCTGTCACGCCGAGGGTCGCGGGTTCGAGTCCCGTCCACTCCGTTAATTTATGCCCTCAGGAGCTATAAATCTATGCTTCAAACCATTCGTGAGCATACACAAGGTTGGGTAGCAGGCACCATTATCACCATTATTATCCTGACGTTTGCATTGTGGGGCATACACAGTTATTTCATCGGTGGTGTAGCAAATACCAATGTTGCTGTCGTAAACGGCGTTGATATTACTAAAGAACAACTCACTGTTTCTTATGAGCGTTTAAGACGTCAAGTTCAAGCTCAGTATGGATCTACGAATCCGATTACAACGCGTGATGAATCCGCATTAAAAAGCCGTGCACTGCAATCACTTATTAATATGGAAGTGCTTAAACAAGCTTCTGCTTCACAAGGTTTTTTAGTTTCCGATAGGCAGATTAATATCTATTTGCAAAGCATGCCTGAATTTCAAGTGGATGGGCAATTTTCACTGGATCGTTTTCAGGAAATATTAGCATCTACTTTGTTATCGACTAGCGAATTTCTTGAATTGATACGCACGAGTTTACTGATAAACCAGCCTAAATTAGGCTTAGTGTTTACATCATTTTCATTGCCGGATGAAACAGCCTCTGCTATTTCTCTCGTTAATCAGGAACGCAATATTGATTACATCACCATACCGACTCAATATTTTCTTTCGCAACCCATAGTCATTTCTGCAGATAAAATTAAAGCGTATTATGAGCAACATACAGCAGATTTTATGACGCCAGAACAAGCTAATGTAGAATATCTTGAATTATCATTAAAGAATTTATCGATCAAATTCAATCCTACGGATGTGGTATTAAAAAGTTTTTATAACGAAAATATTAATTCTTATACCAAACCGACTACGTGGAAAATAGCGAGCATAGAATTTCCGGTGCCAGCGAATGCTACAGAAGAGCAAATGAAACAAGTAGTAAAAAATGCAGAGTCTGCTTATAAAGCATTAAAAGAAAATGCTTCAGCATCCACCGATTTATCTAAAATCGCCACTCAATACTCAGGTCGTTTAACCAATGCGAGCTGGATGACATTAACAGAAGCACCAGCTGAATTACAAAAAGCAGTATCAGGGTTAACCGCAGGTGATATATCCCAGCCTATTAAAACCGCCAAGGGTATGGTTATTGTTAAAGCCTTGGATATTCAGCAACCTAAAATGCTCAGTTTTGATGCGGTAAAAGACAAGGTAAGAGATGCTTACGTGCGCCAACATGCAGAAGAAAAATTTACTGAAATCAGAGATCAGTTAGCGGATTTAACTTACGAACATCCGGATTCTTTACAATTTGCTGCAAAGACCTTGAATTTGCCTATAAAAACCAGTGAATTATTTACTAAAAATAAGCCTGGTAAAGATATTTCACAATACAAAAAAGTGCGTGATGCCGCATTTAGTAATGATGTCATGAATTTAGAAAATAATAGCGATGTTATTCCGCTTAATCCAGAAACGGTAGTTGTGTTACACATGAAATCCCATGTTTCATCATCATTGTTATCGTTAGATGAAGTCTCGGCACAAATTGAAGAAAAATTAAAAGTACAAGAAGCTGAAAAGCGCGCAGATAAATTTGCAGAAGATTTAATTGCCAAATTGCAATCGGGTTCTAATCCACAACAATTAGCAACGTCGTATAAATTGAAATGGTATGCAGCTGGGTTAATAGGACGGTACGCTAGTAAAATTGATACAGCCATCTTAGATTTAGCGTTTAGTCTGCCTAATCCTGCTAATGTACAAAATAAAATATCATATGGCTCTGCAAGATTGCCTAGTGGTTATGCTATTGTGGCGGTTAAATCTGTTAAGCCAGGTGTCATCGCAGATCAAAAACAAGCATCCGTTTATGCTGAGCAAATTCAGAATAGCGAAGGTTTATTAGAATATGAATTATATAAGCAAAGCGAGATAGCCAAGGCCAAGGTAAAGGTTACTCAAGCGGCTGGTCAATAAAATTAACATTTCCAAACTCCAACAATACGAAAATATTTCTCGTTGGGATGTTAAATTCATGCCAGCGCCAAATAATAAGGATGTCATCAGTCATAAATTAGATAAATCTAATTATAAAATAGAACTTTTAGCTGCTATGGTTCTTTTTAAATATTTTCGTCAATCGAACATTAACGATAGGATTAAACAAGAGCAATTGTTATTTCATATCAGCGTTTTAGCAAATAAGGCTGAGATAGATTTTCGCGACTTAATGATGTACATGAAAAATGATGGATATTTTGTACAAAGAAAATTGCCAACTCATTTAAAAAATTCATTAGAGAATATGACAGATATTGGATATAAGTTTCTGACAGATTGGTCGGGACATTTTGATTTAGTAGATACGGAAGATATTAAAAAATTCATGTCTGAAAATATAAATAGAGTAAAAGTGGTTGATGAGTTAACCGATTCAGATAGTCGATTTGAAGAAGGTAGTTGCTCACTATAATCCGCATTTTCAGCCCAAAATACAGGTAACGGAGGGACGTCGTTGCAACGACGTCCCTCCGTTTCTCCTAAAATGTATTAATAAGTTGTGTCTGGTGTTGTGCCTGTATTGTTGTTAATTCTACTTTTTAATCTGCTAGAACCATTAACATTGCAATTTGCTGTGCCAGGAGTGCAAGTATTATTTAAAGTATTGACGCCGTTTGAATTTGATCTGCTGTTCTCTGGATTTGACATATTCGGTACGGCATTCGTTCCACTGCTAGTGCTATCTGCTGTTTGCGCATACGATGTTGATAAAAAAAGTGATATGAAAAATAGAGGTATTAATTTTTTCATGAGAATTCTCCTGTATGGTTAAATGCAGCGTAAGTGTTTACGGTAAGCTACAACGCATCTGCAACATCAAGTTACTATCGCTGTCGACACTGGTGAACGCTTACTTTTTTATGTTACCGTTTTTTAATACACTAACTCAACCTGTTCAATACCTAATTGTTCTTCTATAGCCTTCATCAGCGCATCACTAGGTTTAATCATCCATCCTTTGCCAGGCTTAATATCCGCTTGAATATTATCCCGCAGATAACGAATTATGACTGCGCAATTTCCACCAGTATAGTTTTTTAATAATTGTTGTAAGTGCTCGGCATTTATTGTCTGAGTAGCAGGTAAGTGTATGCGAAGTTGTTTGGCAAATCGTTCGCGCGCATGTTCTATGGTATACATCTCTCTGGCAAGTATGCGTGTGCTGTTACTGAAATCATCTATGCCAATCTCACCTTCAACAATAACCATTTGATCTTCAGTCAAGAGATGACGATATTTATGATAGGCTTCGCTAAAACAAACGACTTCTAATTGTGTTGTCCCATCATCTAATGCAAAAATGCCTATGCGATCACCACGTTTGGTTTGTCTGGTTCGAATGTTAGTGACTATGCCTGCAATTCTCGCATTTTTATGATCGCTAGGATGTAACTCAGAAAGACGGCAAGTCGTGAAGTTGGACAATTCATTTAAATAACGTCGCATGGGATGACCGGTTAAATAAAATCCTAGCGTTTCTTTTTCGCCTTGCAATTGAATGTCGTCAGACCAAGCATCCGCTTTAATATATTGTGGCATGGTTGCACTGGTATTCATGCCTAATAAATCATGTTGCCCATGTGTTTCATTATGTAATTGTTGTCCAGCATGTTGTAAGGCGAGTGGAAGTGATGTGATGAGGGATGCGCGATGTGTGCCTAGCTGGTCAAAACAACCGGATTTAATTAAGGCTTCCAGTGAACGTTTATTAGTTTTACGCAAATCAATACGTACACAAAAATCAAATAAATCTTTAAAAGGCCCATCTTGTTCGCGAGCTGCAATGATATTTTCTATAGCAGCTTCTCCTACACCTTTAATGGCGCCTAATCCGTACATAAGATGTGTATCATCTAATACTTTAAAAAAGTAAGCGCTTTTATTAATGTCGGGCGGAGAAACATGTAGTTTCATGGTTTCGCATTCATCCAGAAAAATAATAATTTTTTCTGTTCTATCCATATCCGATGATAAAACGGCTGCCATAAATGCAGCAGGATAATGTGTTTTTAACCACGCTGTTTGATAGGCAATTAAGGCATACGATGCAGAATGTGATTTATTAAAACCGTAGCCTGCAAATTTTTCCATTAAATCGAAAATTTGATTGGCAAGTTCTATGCTGATGCCGCCAGCATGTGCGCCATTACAAAATATTTCGCGTTGTTTAGCCATTTCTTCGGGTTTTTTCTTACCCATGGCGCGTCGTAAAATATCAGCAGAACCTAAGGTATAACCAGCAAGTACCTGAGCAATTTGCATGACTTGCTCTTGATATAAGATAACGCCATAGGTAGGACGCAATACGGGTTCTAGTCGTTGATGTGGGTAAAATACTTTGGCACGACCATGTTTGCGATTGATAAAATCATCGACCATGCCAGATTGCAGGGGGCCTGGTCTAAACAAGGCGACTAATGCAATCAAATCTTCAAAACAATCGGGTTGTAAGCGCTTAATTAAATCGCGCATACCATGAGATTCCAGTTGGAATACAGCGGTAGATTGATACGCTTTTAATAACTTGAATGTCTTTACATCATTCAGTGGAATTAAACTGATATCGATAGGTGGTTCATTTTGTTCACTGCGTGTTTGATTGATGACACGCAATGCTCTATCAATAATAGTCAGTGTTTTTAAGCCTAAAAAGTCAAATTTAACGAGGCCGACTGCTTCCACATCATCTTTATCAAATTGGGTAATGGGATGACTGGGTTCATTTGCTTCGCAATAAAGGGGTACAAAATCCGTTAATTTGCCGGGAGAAATGACTATACCACCGGCATGTTTACCGACGTTACGCGTGATGCCTTCCAGTTTTCTAGCAAGATCAATTAAGGTTTTTACTTCTTCTTCTTGTTCATAACGTTCACGTAATAAAGGTTCTTGTTCCAATGCTTTATCAAGCGTGATGCCTAATTCAAATGGAATTAATTTTGCGATTTTATCAACAAATAAATAACCTAATGCGAGTACTCGTCCAACATCACGTACTACCGCTTTTGCAGCCATGGTGCCATAGGTAATGATTTGTGAAACACTTTCATGTCCGTGTCTTTCCATCACGTATTCAATGACTTTATCACGTCCTTCCATGCAAAAATCGATATCAAAATCAGGCATGGATACGCGTTCTGGATTTAAAAAGCGTTCAAACAATAATTCTAATGCTAGCGGATCAAGATCCGTGATTTTTAATGAATAAGCAACGAGCGAACCGGGTCCTGATCCACGACCAGGGCCGACTGGAATACCATTTTCTTTTGCCCATTTGGTGAAGTCGGCAACGATGAGAAAATATCCTGCAAATCCCATTTTATTAATAACATTTAATTCTCTTTCTAGTCGTTGTTCGTATTCATCACGCGTAACGGTTGATGCAATATGCGTTTTAAGTCGTTCATCTAGACCTGTCTTTGCAATTTCACACAGATAACTTTCAGACGTATAACCAGAAGGCACAGCAAAATGCGGTAGACTGCTGATGCCTAGTTTGAACGTGACATTGCAACGTTTAGCAATTTCTATCGAATTGGTTAATGCTTCTGGCATATCCGCAAACAGTTTTTGCATTTCTGTTTGACTACGTAAGTATTGTTGATCGGTATACAAATGTTGCCTATGCGTATCATTTAACGTGACGCCTTCTTGAATGCAAACCCTTGCTTCATGTGCTTCAAAATCTTCTCGTTCCAAAAATCGAACATCGTTGGTTGCAACAATAGGCAAGTTTGTGGATTGAGCGAGTTTAATAATGGATTGAATATACGTATTTTCTTCAGGCTTACCCACGCGGCTTACTTCGAGATAAAAACGATGAGGAAATACAGTTTGCCAATAACGTGCCGTTTTTAATGCTAACGCTTTATCCTTGGATAATAAGTCTTGAGCAATTTCTCCTTCCAGTCCACCTGAGAGTGCAATGAGACCATTTGATAATGAAGCAAGCCATGCTTTTTCAATAATAGGTTTGCCGCTCTCTTGACCTTGCAAATAACTTTTAGAAATCAGTTTTAATAGGTTTTGATAACCTTCATTCGTTTGACAAAGTAGGGTGAGTCTAAAGGATTCTTTAGAAGATGTTGTGTTTGCGACATAAACATCAATTCCAATAATGGGTTTAATGCCGGCCTGAAAGGCTTGCTGATAAAATTTGACGGTTGCATATAAATTGCTAATGTCTGTTATCGCAATCGCTGGCATCTTATGCGCGCAAGCTTTTTCCATGAGTGATGGGATGGTTACTATGCCATCACTTAATGAATATTCAGTATGTACACGCAAGTGAATAAAATGGGGATCCATGTAACTCATCCTATTCGCAGAACTCGAACTGTTGCCTGGGACTTGGATCCCGTATCTACAAGGCAGAGTGTTAAAAGGAAATGTATTATGACAATTTAAGATCGTAAAATCTATATTGGTATAGACGTCTCAAAAGCATTACTGGGCACATTTAATGGTGACAGCCGGCTATCACTTCTCATTTCTACTGTCAATTAAATTGTTGCAAGATCAGTAAATACCGTGTCAAAAAATGGCTCAATCATGTTGTGTCGGGGGTAAAGGATGGGTATTATGCAACCCTGCTGAAAATCCAAGGAATTTTAATTTATGTTATCTGGTGTGCTGAATTTTTTTAAATCGGATATTAAATCGGATATTAAATTGGATACGTTTGGAGATAATTACTATGCGCTCGGCGGTCTCAGAAGCTTTCAACACTATGTTTATAATAAGCTCCACATAATTCTATTGGGCGAAATGCACGTAAACATGCCAAACATACTTGCAGATCAATATATACGCGTCTTGAATGAATATATAGAAACAGGCAAACACGTAAAAGTATATCTGGAAAGAAGCAAAGATCGCACATCAGAACGTTCAGAAGAAGGCTTGAGTTTTATGGATTGCTTGATAGCATTACCGACTTACTCAAATCTTGAAAAGATTAACGCGGATACTCGTAATTATGCCGAAGATTTTACAAATTTTTTCCTATCCGTCAATCGTCTAGTTGAGCTTGCAGATGAGGTGAAAATTGAACTCAAAAAAAGGAATATTCAATCTCCTAAAGGAACGCCATTTTATCCAAACGAGGAAAATATTGATATTCTCTATAGATACGCAGATGTTTTTGAGAAAAAATTTTATATTAAGGATTTATGTGATTTATTAATTTACGAAATGAATGTTTTAGAGGAATTGGAAAATAAATACTCGGCTAAAAATAAAAATGTTGGGCTTTATATGGCTGGCTGTATACTTGATGTTAATGAAGCTTTGGGAGTCGCATTAAAACTTCAAGATAAATATATTTTATTGGGAAATGATGAGAAGAAAGCAGAAACAACTCCTTTAATTAATATTGTAATTGACTTAATTATCCATGATAAAAATTTTGATCCAGCGCACGCATTTATGTCGATCTATTTTAATTATGCAATAAACTTTCTTGACGCAAAATTTATAGCAAGCTTATGGGATGAAATGCAAGAAAATCAAGATATAGACATGACAATCATGATCGTTCAAGGCGTAGAACATATTACACATTTAGCTAAAATATTAAATACGCTTTGTTCTACCATAAGAATAATTGATCCAGACAGAGAGGGTGAAATTATCCTACCTGTTGATATGAAAAAATACCTTAATGAACATGATATATCGAGCACCCATGAATCATCTGATATTTCTTGTTTTTTAGTGAAATTGCCAAATGATTTTTTGATAAAAATTTTTAATTATTGTTTGTCAGATTTGAAAGCTGTTAACCGATTTTCAATGGTAATTGAAAGTTACAGCAGGCTATTCAAGCCCAATCTCGACACAGTTGCCTATCAGCAACTTATGCAGCATATCATTGATGATGAATATGAAGTGGTTCAGAAAATATTAATAAGTAAGCCATATCTTTTGTTACAAAAACCGAAGAAAAATTTCATTATAGAAAGTAAAAAAACATGGCAAATTTTTCATGTCATTGAAAAGCCACTATCATTTGCATTAAAAAGATGCCAGTCTGGTATTATTAAAGTAATACTTCCTTTTTTTGACATACTAGAAAAAAATAAAGTTGTAATGAATGCGAAAAAAGAAATTTTTTGGCAATGGACTGTGCGTGAGATCAGCGAAGAGGAAATCAATCAATATAAAAATATATTGACAAACGTTGTTAACGTAATCGCACAAGAAGATTTTATTAATGGTTTTGATGGAGATAGGTTATTTGACAGAATAAATGATGAAACAAGATTCATGTTTAATGCTTTTCTAAATAAACTATTGCCCAGTGATGCTGTGACTATAGATGATTACTTTGATATAAACTTACTACTCAAAGTTGCTTATAAAGTATATATTTCATTTTTTTATACATTGAATAATGACCAAAGAGATTTTTATGCTGTTTCTGTGATTGGCTTAATATTAAGCCTCCTCAATCCTGAAAGAGGTAAAATATTCTGTGAAGGCCTTTATAGTGTTGTTCATGACAATGACTTGATTAGTGATCGAGCAAACTCACTGATGTTAGCAGATGAACAGACATCGTTTTATCGTTCAAGTCGAGATTCCCTTGCTGGTCATGGATACGACTTTCTTGTCGGTATATATCGACCTAAGATAATTGAGATGCTTGATCGTACATTTAAATGCCCAGCCTATTTAAAAGGTCTAAATCGCAATGTTTGTATAACCGCGCTGGAATTATTTGAAACTTTACATTGCTTAAAAATAGAAGAGCTTGAAAAACTTAAAAACGATCATATTTCCTCACACTTATATCAAGAGCAAGTTGAAGAACAATCATATTGTTTGACACAATAGCAATAATTCAGTCCTTTATTGCAAGGGTATAGGATTTTTCTATCATGGAAAGTATGTTATAAGTGAATGATTCATCTTTCACGGATAGGAAAGGAACCTGACATGAAATTGAGAATCTTGGCCTTACTAGGATGTATGCTGTTGTCAGGCTGTAATGCGTTAGATGGAAAATGTGATTATATACCAGCCAACCCTTGCGGTTGTAGCACCAATCCGTTTGACCCTTCTTATTACAATTGTAATTGCAGGACTTATGCCAAGACCCAAGCACTGCATAATAAAATCAATTGTGGTAGCTGCAAATGCCTTAATGATACGTGTAACAATTGTTGGTCATGCGGTTATCACTATCAATTCAATGATTTGTAATCGACCCACATTTAGGTATCATATCGGGTTTTCGTTAATCAAGGTGTCACTCCCATGTACATTAATTTTCTCGATTTTGAGCAACCCATAGCCGAGCTCGAAGCAAAGATTCAGGAATTGCGCATGGTTGGTACGGAGGCTGATATTAATGAAGAAATCAGCCGTCTGGAAAAAAAATGTAATCAGTTGATAAAAGAACGCTATAGCAAGCTGAATGCTTGGCAAGTCACCCAGCTTGCAAGACATGCGTTTAGACCTCACAGTCTTGACTATATTAGCCGTATTTTTACGGAATTTGATGAATTATCCGGCGATAGAATGCTTTCTGCTGGCCCTTCTATTGTTGCAGGAATCGCTAGGTTTGAAGGTATGCCGGTCATGGTGATTGGGCATGAAAAAGGTCGCAAGACCCAGGAAAAGATTGAGCGAAATTTTGGCATGCCTAATCCCGAAGATTATCGCAAGGCTTTACGCCTGATGAGAATGGCAGAGCGTTTTAAATTACCCATTATTACTTTTATTGATACCCCAGGTGCTTATCCTGGTATTGGTGCAGAAGAGCGCAACCAGAGTGAAGCCATTGCTCGTAATTTGTTTGTTTTATCACGCCTTAAAACGCCCATTATTTGTACGGTCATAGGCGAAGGTGGTTCGGGGGGTGCCTTGGCCATTGGTGTAGGTGATAGGGTGAATATGCTGCAATACTCTATCTATTCGGTTATTTCCCCAGAAGGTTGTGCATCTATTTTATGGAAAAGTGCTGAGAAAGCATCGGAAGCAGCAGAAGCCATGAATTTAACAGCCGATAAAATCATCAAACTAGGATTGGTTGATACGGTTATCCCTGAGCCGCTAGGCGGGGCACATAGACATTACGACATCATGGCACAATCGATTAAGCAGGTATTATTAAAACAATTAACTGAATTACAATCGCTTCCCATCACAAGCTTACTTGAACAACGCTATCAACGTATCATGGCTTACGGACTAAGTGCATGAGTTTGTTGCAAGCTGTTCGCTCGTTTTCCGCAGAGTTTAATGCGGTCAAAACGTTTTGGATAGCGTTTAGTGGTGGCTTAGATTCACAAGTATTGTTATCGATTTATAGTAAGTTGCGCACAGAAATGCATTTGGATGTGCGGGCTATTCATATTAATCATGGTATCAGTCCATACGCAAATACGTGGGCTATTCATTGTAAAAATAGTTGTGAGCGCCTTGGTATTCACTATGTGGAAAGAACAATAGAACTGAATTTGCAAGCAGGCGATAGTTTAGAAGAAATAGCGCGTGAAAAACGTTACGCTATTTTTGCTGAATATCTAGAAGAGGGAGATGTGTTAATCACAGCACATCATCAAGATGATCAGGCAGAAACCGTATTATTACAATTAATGCGTGGTGCAGGCCCTAAAGGATTAGCTGCCATGCCCTTCAGTAAACCATTTGGTAAAGGTTTACAGGTGAGACCATTATTATCGTTTCCGCGTTCTGATTTGCAGCAATATGCAACAGAAAATGCGCTGACCTGGATTGAGGATGAATCCAACCAAAATCTTTCTTTTGCACGCAACTTTATTCGTCATGACATTATGCCACGATTAAAATCACGTTGGCCGGCAGTCGCGACTTCTCTTGCACGTAGTGCTTTGCATTGTGCGGAGCATCAACGGTTGCTAGAAGCATTTTCGATTGAACAGTATAAAGAAGTTCAAGGATCGCGCGATCATACATTATCAGTCGCGAAATTATTGCAGTGTAGTCCCGAAAAACAAAAACTTATTTTGCGATCATGGATACATCAATTCCATTATGCTTTGCCAAATACAAAAGTGATGGATGTTATTTTACAAACGGTTTTATGTGCCGCTTGGGATCGTTCTCCTATGGTGCAATGGGGCGAAGTGACATTGAGGCGATATAGAGATGATATCCATCTTGTGCCGCTTGCAAAAATATTACCGAATCTCGATGTGTTAAAAACCATTTCTGTTGCTGATGTATCTATTCGTTTTAGGCAGCGCGGTGAGAAGGTAGAGGTAAAAGGACGAGGTCGTCATACGTTGAAAAATCTTTTTCAGGAATGGGGCGTTTTGCCGTGGGAAAGAGATACGATACCGCTTATTTTTATTGGTGATAAGTTGGTGGCTGTACCAGGTTATTTTTTGCATGAAGATTATGTGGATAAGGGTAGGGTGCTGTTGTAGGTTGGGTTAGGCGCTTTTTGCCGTAACCCAACAACGCTGAATGATGTTGGGTTACGGCAAAAAGCGCCTAACCCAACCTACAATGTCCCACTGGTTTTCAATTACGCCTTTTTATCTTCGCATTTCTTTTCATGGCAGATTTCACATTTAAGACAGCACGTGCACAAGTATTTAATGAGGGCGCCGAAAGCAAGTATGGGTAAGGCGGCATCAAAGAAATCGTGGAAAATAACAATATGAGGCAGCATTTCATTATGGGGTAAGCGTGGGCCAATGCCTACAGCAATGGCAATGATGACGATGAGAAAAACAAAGATTTTCATAAACATGATGACTCTCCTTTAGGGTAATTATCCTTAAAAATAACAGCCTAAAGGGATATATTATGCTAGTCAAGTTATTGAGGCATTGCAGGGAGCGGTTGATTTTGCTAGAGTGACACACAACTTTTTTCTTAACTTTCTATAAAAAAATCCATACTTATGACGCGATATATATTCATCACAGGCGGTGTAGTTTCTTCTTTGGGCAAGGGTGTGGCGGCAGCGTCGCTGGGTGCTATCCTTGAAGCTCGCGGTTTAACCATCAATCTTATGAAGCTCGATCCTTACATTAACGTGGATCCGGGCACCATGAATCCATTGCAGCATGGCGAAGTCTTTGTGACAGAAGATGGTGCAGAAACGGATCTAGATCTTGGTCATTACGAACGTTTTGTTAGAGTCAGAATGACTAAGGCTAATAATTTTACGACTGGTCGTGTGTATGCCAACGTGATTCGTAAGGAACGCAGAGGGGATTATCTGGGCGGTACGGTTCAGGTGATTCCTCATATTACCGATGAGATAAAAGATTGTATTATAAAAGGTTCTGGTAACGTAGATGTGGCATTGATTGAAATTGGCGGTACCGTCGGTGATATTGAATCTTTACCTTTCCTGGAAGCCATACGTCAATTGCGCATGGAATTAGGCCGGCAAAATGCCCTTTTTATTCACCTGACACTGTTGCCTTATATTCCTACAGCCGGTGAAATCAAGACCAAACCCACACAACATTCAGTCAAGGAATTGCGTTCCATTGGTATTCAACCGGATATTTTATTATGCCGTAGTGATAGACCCATATCAGATAGCGCCCGTTCCAAAATTGCATTATTCACTAACGTTGAAAAAGAAGCCGTTATTCCACTATTAGATGTTGATTTTATTTATCAATTACCGTTGGCTTTACATGAGCAAGGGTTAGATAGAATCGTCATTGATCATCTTGGTCTAGAAGCAAAGCCAGCAGATCTTAAGCAATGGGAGCAAGTGGTAGAAGCGTATCGTCATCCAACGGCGGAAGTGACCATTGGCATGGTAGGGAAATATATAGACTTGGCAGACTCTTATAAATCGTTATCAGAAGCATTAAAACATGCCGGTATTCAAACGCGTACTCAAGTGAATATTGAATATATCGATTCCGAGGAATTGGAGAGAGCTGGTGCAAGTGAAATGCTTGCTCATGTAGATGCGGTATTAGTGCCAGGTGGTTTTGGTAAACGTGGTATAGAAGGTAAAATATTGGCAGCACAATATGCGAGAGAGAACAAAATTCCTTACTTGGGTATTTGTCTTGGTATGCAAGTTGCACTCATTGAATATGCACGTCATGTTGCGAACATGCCTGCAGCGAATAGTACAGAATTTGATGCTGAAACACCGTTTCCTGTGGTTGCATTAGTGACGGAATGGATTACCCAAACTGGCGAACGTGAGAAACGCAATGAAAAATCGGATGTGGGCGGGACTATGCGTTTAGGCGGTCAAACCTGTCAGTTAACGCCGGATTCATTGGCACGTAAATTATATGGTAAAGAGATCATTGTTGAGCGTCATAGGCACCGATATGAAGTTAATAATGTGTTACTGCCCGCCATTGAAAAAGCAGGCTTGATTGTCTCTGGAAGATCGGCTCAGGATAATTTGGTTGAATTGATTGAGTTACCTCATCATCCATGGTTTGTTGCTTGTCAATTTCATCCTGAATTTACCTCAACGCCACGTGACGGCCATCCTTTATTCAGCGGATTTATTTTAGCGGCTAGAATTGCTGTTGAACAAAAATCATCAACAGACTCTGTCATTCGGAGATGAAATGAAATTATGTGGATTTAATGTCGGTCTTGATCAGCCTTTCTTTTTAATTGCAGGTCCTTGTGTAATAGAAAGTGAGCAGTTTGCCATAGATACTGCGAGTGAGTTAAAAGAAATAACGTCTGCTTTAGACATTCCATTTATTTATAAATCGTCGTTTGATAAAGCGAATAGAACATCTCTACATAGTTATCGCGGCCCGGGTGTGGAACAAGGTTTACGTATTTTAGACGCAGTAAAAAAACAAGTTGGTGTGCCGGTATTGACGGATGTGCATGAAGATACACCGTTAGAAGAAGTGGCAACCGTTGTTGATATTATGCAAACACCTGCTTTTTTATGCAGACAAACGAATTACATTCAGCGTGTGGCCCTGCAGCAGATTCCAGTTAATATTAAAAAAGGGCAGTTTCTTTCTCCCAGTGAAATGAAAAACGTTGTTGAGAAAGCGCGTGAAACGGGTAATCAACACATTATGGTGTGTGAGCGTGGCGCATCGTTTGGTTATAACAATTTAGTGTCTGATATGCGTTCACTGGCCATTATGCGTGAATCAAATTGTCCCGTTGTGTTTGATGCAACCCATTCTGTGCAATTACCAGGTGGTGGGGGTGATAAAACGTTAGGTCAGCGTCAATTTGTGCCTGTGCTTGCACGCGCTGCCATGGCTGTCGGTATTGCGGGTTTATTTATGGAAACGCATCCTGATCCAGATAACGCGCCTTCTGATGGGCCTAATATGTGGCCATTACATAAAATGAAAGTGTTGCTTGCTCAGTTGAAAGCATTGGATGTGTTAGTTAAGCAGCAAGCGATGGTTGATTAATCGGTGGGCGGTGTTAAATCTCATACGATCTTAACTCAACACCACTCTGATTATTTTTGTCATTCTTTTGAACTTTTTCCATTTCATCATATAACAATGTAATGATGCGGCTTAGTTCTGATTTGCAAAATAAGTTTGAAGCGATAATACAGGGTCGTTGGTAACTTGAAACAATCACAAAATCTGAGCATTCATCATCTGCATCTAATGATATATTATCATTACAAAATTTTTTATGATTTTTGCATTCATCAAATTGTTTTTGACATAAATTTGTATAGTCAGTGTATAACTGGGTAATGATGTCAAGATTAACTGTGCTCGAGTTATTGTCATTTTTATTTACTTCAACAAAAGTATTCACTTCAGCAGCGGTGATTAAAATGGCTGATAAGTTGATGTTTGACCAAGTCAATTTGTAAGTATGATTAACTAACCAATTTGCAATCGTGAATTTAATAATATTTAAACGAGTTATACCCGTACCGCTAGTGCCTAAATCAAATGAATTCGCTAATGCATATTGAAAATGGATTAAGGGCTTATTTTGAATGGGTAATGTTTCTTCCTGGTTTTCGATAATGGATTTATACAGATTATTAATGTGAATAGAAATGTCGTTTTGCAGCGCTAATTCAACCATCTCTTCGTTTTTATATTTTTTTAAGTGCTCTTCACATCTTTCTACGCTTTGTTGATAAGCACGAATGATGCGATCAAGAGAATTTGAATGCGAATTGAATTCAGATGCAACTTCATCCAGAACCGTTTGTGCAGCGCTCCATATTATAGCGATGATATTTTCTTTTGTAAGAGTTTGATTGAGTTTTTGATTTAACCATTTTGCGATACTGTAATGATTCACATCGCGTGTGGATATGCCAGTGCCTGCGATTTGATTCCATTTGCTTTCGTTATAACCAAAATAAAAGGAATCACTCTTTTGATCGAGATAGCCTTTTAATCTATCAAATTCTTGAGATTGATGGATGTGATCGTCTGATGCGTGATCAACTTTTTTATTAAAAAAAGAATAAGCATTTGAAAGCATAACGGTTTCCTTCGTTTTGTTTTTTAAGTTGTAGATAGACGTGAACGGTTATCTTATCGTTCGTGTTGGCGGATGATATCAAGGATTTTATCTTTCAACAATCCATTACCCATTACCTGTTTAATTTTAAATCATCTCGTCAGCGATTTCTGTTGCTATCATTGTTGAACATTTGACCCTATCTCGACCTGTATTTTTAGCTAAATAGAGCGCTTTGTCCGCTGCGTGAATGATAGTCTTGCTGGATGTTCCCTGCCTTGGTGCTTCTGCTATGCCAATGGAAACAGTGATGGATGGTAACAGTTGACCTCGAAAATAAACTTTTCCATTTTTAACGAGCTTACGAAAATGTTCTAACTTCATTTCAGCTGTAGCGATAGTCGTATTTTCTAATACGACAATAAATTCTTCGCCACCGTATCGACAACTGATATCACTTCCTCTAAATGTTTCTTGTAATAGTTCACCAATAAATCTCAGTAATTCATCCCCTGCATCATGACCATGTGTATCATTAAAATGTTTAAAGAAATCGATATCCAGCATGGCAATGCATAAGGATTGTTTTTCACGTGTGATGCGTTGTAATTCTCGTGACAACGTTTCATCGAGGTAGCGACGATTAAATAATCCAGTGAGTGAATCGTGAGTCGATTCTTCGTATAAAGTTTGAGAGGTTTCTAATAACTGATTATTCGATACGGATAATTTGTCTATCAATGAATCGTTTTCATGTTGTAAATTGAGTGCCGTAGTGAGTAGTTTATAACTGCGTATGGATGCTCCTAGCATGAATAGCATATAAGCGGTCATGGTAATGCCAAGTAAGAAATGGCTAAACGTATCTTGAGTAAAAAACCAAATGCAAAGTGGTGAAAGAATAATGGTGAGATAAGCAAGACACGATATGAGATTTGCATTTAATGTTTGAACGCCTCCTGATGTTACACCAGCAATAATCACAATGATAATCATCTGTTCGAGATTGTTATGCAAAGGCATAAGAATGGAATCAAGCGTTCCCCATAATGCTGCAGATAATACGACGCCTGAGATAAAAATAACGAGATGTAAGTGATTATACTTTGGGCAGTAATGATATAAACCAAAAGCCAGTAACCTCAGTATGGAGACAATCACCACGGCGGCAAACCAGGCTGATATTAAATGATTATGTGGATTTTGATGTAAGCTTATGAAAACAATGGATGCGCAAATGAAGTTGGCTGGAATACTGGCTAACAAATTATGGTGAAGTATTTCAATTTGTTCAGAAAATACTTTTTCTTGTTGTTCCAATGGCGACCTCCTTGATATTGGGGCCCTGATGTTAGGGTCAGGTGAGATGTGACCCTAATCCTTATTATACAATACTTAAATGTGAGTTAGGTAAGATGTTCAAGTGCTTTCAATTGATCTTCCAATTTTTTCATAGTGATAGACATTTCTGCTAATCTTGTCTTTTCTTTTGCGACTACGTCAGTGGGTGCTTTATCGACAAATTGTGGATTTTTTAATTTATTCTCCGTTAAGGTGAGATCTTTTTGTAATTTTGCTATCTCGCGATTCAAGCGCGCTGTTTCTTCCTCTTTATTGATAAAACCTGCCATGGGAATAAAAATTTCAAGCTCACCGAAAAAAGCCGTTGCAGATTCAGGCGGTGTTTCATTGTGAGCTAGCCAATGAACGGATGAGAGTTTTGCCAGTGAAAATAATAAATGTTGATGAAGATCGTAATATTGTTTATCAGTCGGTGTTCCTTTGCGTAATAAAATGGGAAGTAATTTAAGTGGCGCGATATTCATTTCACTGCGAATCGTGCGTATGGCAATGATAATATTTTTTATCCATTCCAATTCTTTTACAGCTATTTCATCTTGTTCTTTTGCATTCACTTCAGGATAAGGTTGTAACATAATGCTATCACCGGTTTTACCTGCAAGTGGTGCAAGGCGTTGCCAGATTTCTTCAGTGATGTATGGCGTGATGGGGTGTAGTAAACGCAATAATGTTTCTAACACTTCTACTAAAGTATGGCGTGTGCCGCGTAACATTTCTGATGTGCTGTCTTTAGCTGTTAAGATGGGTTTAGATAATTCGAGATACCAATCACAAAATTCATTCCAGGTAAAATCATATAAAGCTTGTGCATATAAATCGAAACGATATTGTTTGATTTGTTCATGGGCTTCGTTAATCGTCGTTTGTAAACGTGATAGTATCCAGCGATCAGGCAGTGATAAGGTCATGGGTTCGTTATGTAAACCGGTATCGTGTCCTTCAGTATTCATCATGACGTAACGTGAAGCATTCCATAATTTATTACAGAAATGACGATAACCGCCTAGTCTTTTTGTATCAAAACGAATGTCACGCGTGTAAGAGGCAACGGAACAGAAGGTAAAACGTAATGCATCTGTACCATAACTGGGTATGCCTTCTGGATATTCTTTACGCGTATCTTTTTCAATTTTTTCTGCCATTTCCGGCTGCATTAAACCATAAGTCCGTTTTTGTATTAATGCATCTAGACTAATGCCATCGATTAAATCGATAGGGTCCAGCACATTGCCTTTGGATTTAGACATTTTGTGGCCTTCTGCATCACGAATTAAACCCGTGATATATACTTCGCGGAAGGGAACTTTTCCTGTTAATTTCAAGCTCATCATTATCATTCTTGCTACCCAGAAAAAGATAATGTCGAATCCTGTGACTAATACATTGGTGGGGAAAAAGGTGTTTAAATCCTCAGTCTGAGTGGGCCAGCCTAATGAGGAAAACGGCCATAAAGCCGATGAAAACCAGGTGTCTAACACATCTTCATCTTGCGTTAGCAGTAAATCAGGGCTGAGGTGATTGCGTTTTCTAGCATCCGCTTCATCTTGGCCTACGTAAGCATTACCTTTATCGTCGTACCAAATAGGTATGCGATGTCCCCACCACAGTTGTCGACTGATGCACCAGTCTTCTATGTTATTCATCCATTGGAAATAGGTTTTGCTCCAATTTTCAGGAACAAATTTGACATCACCGTTTTGAACGGCATGAATAGCAGGCTCTGCTAATGGTTTAGATTTTACATACCATTGAAACGTGAGATACGGTTCTATCACAGCATTTGAGCGGTCACCACGCGGAACTTTGAGTAGGTGTTTATCAATTTTTTCCATGAGTTGCTGCGATTCTAAATCACGGACTATTTTTGCTCGCGCTTTAAATCTATCCATGCCTTGATAAATGTCGGGCGTATTTTCATTGAGATGGGCAGTAGGCGTAAAAATATTAATGGGTTCTAAACCATGACGCTTGCCGACTGCATAATCATTAAAATCATGGGCTGGTGTGATTTTGACGCAGCCTGTTCCAAAAGAGGGATCAACGTAATCATCTGCAATGATAGGAATGGTGCGATGGGTCAAAGGTAGTTTTACTTGTTTGCCAATGAGATGTTGATAGCGTTCATCATCTGGATGTACCGCAACGGCGACATCACCCAATAATGTTTCAGGACGTGTGGTTGCAACGATCATGAATGCATCGCTATCTACAATGGGATAACGAATATGCCAGAGTCTGCCTTCTTCTTCTTGGTTAATGACTTCAAGATCGGAAATAGCAGTTAATAAAACAGGATCCCAATTCACTAAACGTTTACCGCGATAAATCAATCCTTCTTCGTAGAGACGAATAAACACATCTCTTACTGCAATAGAAAGATCATCATCCATGGTAAAACGTTCACGTGACCAATCCATGGATGCGCCTAGTCTGCGTAATTGTCGTGTGATATTTCCGCCGGATTCTTCTTTCCATTCCCAGATTTTTTTTACAAAGGTTTCTCTGCCGAGATCGTGACGGTTTTTGCCTTCACGATTGAGTTTTCGCTCAACCACCATTTGCGTTGCAATACCGGCATGATCTGTTCCTGTTTGCCAGAGTGTGTTTTTGCCACACATGCGTTGATAACGAATCAAGACATCGATTAGGGTAAAACCAAAACCATGACCCATGTGTAAGCTGCCTGTCACGTTGGGCGGAGGTAGCATGATGGTATAAGGTTGGCCGTGGCCAGAAGGTGAAAAATAGCCTTTTTCTTCCCAGGTGTGGTACCAGTTTTGTTCCATGGTTTCAGGATGATAGGTTTTTTCGATTTCAGTCATGATTATCAACTTAATTTAATGGTGTTAATTTCAAGGCCGTGATCACGGTATTGTTTGTAACGATGCCGCGCTAATTGTTGCACATCGGTATTCGTAAAAACAATTTCTATTATGTGATTGAAAGCTTGAAAAAAAGGTGGAATGTCTTGATGAAGATTGAATAATACCGATGCATGAGATGGTGGTGTTTCGCCATGGGAGATTAGTATGGGCGGCATATTTTCCATGGTCTTAGTGTAGATTGCATGCGGTAAAAAACTATCGTCTCTGTAAGTCCATAATAATAAATCAAAATGTTCTGCTTGTTCCTGCGATTCAGTGTGTAGAAAAATAGAAGAGGCTTTCTCTGTGTAAAGTTTTTCTACCAATTCACAGGTAAAGTGATGTGCTTCTTCGATCTTATTGGTCGCCAGTATGTAAAAATCAATCTTCATTATTTCGTTCTATCGATTAAAAATTGCGTTAAAAGAGGAACCGGTCTACCGGTAGCAAGGCGCTCGCTGGTTCCACCCATGATGGCAGCGGTTCCTGCTACATCAAGATGGGCCCATGAAAACTTTTTCGTAAAGCGTGATAAAAAGCAGGCAGCGGTAATGGTTCCAGCACCACGGCCACCGGTGTTCGCAATATCGGCAAACGGGCTTTTGATTTGCTCTTGATATTCATCCCAGAGGGGTAGTGGCCACGCTCGGTCATTGCTTTCAAGGCCTGCTTTTAGCAAGTCTTGTGTTAATGATTCATCGTTGGATAATAAACCAGTTGCATGGGTGCCTAAGGCAATCACGACGGCGCCTGTTAAGGTTGCAATATCAATGACGACAGCGGGTTTGAAGCGCTCAGCATACGTTAAGGCGTCACATAAAATGAGCCTGCCTTCGGCATCGGTGCTAATCACTTCTATGGTCAATCCTGAAAGACTGGTTAAGATATCTTCTGGCTTGTAAGCTGTGCCACCGGGCATATTTTCAACGGCAGGAATAATACCAACAACATTGATAGGTAATTCTAAGTCACAAATGGCTTTAATGGTTCCAAGCACACTGGCAGCACCGCACATATCGTATTTCATGCCAACCATACTATCCGGTGTTTTCAATGAGTTACCGCCCGTATCGAAAGTAATACCTTTACCAACGAGGACGACAGGCGCTTCTTTTTTTGGCCCGCCATTGTATTCGAGGCAAATTAATTTAGCGTCTTCAGCGCTGCCTTGTGAGACAGCGAGTAAGGCACCCATACCTAATTTTTGCATTTCTTTTTCTTCTAAGACGGTGACTTTTAGCGATGAATAGGTTTTACCTAAATCCTTTGCCTGTTCGGCCATAAAGGTAGGCGTGCAAATATTACTGGGTAAGTTGGCGAGATTCTTAGTAAGCGAACTGCCGCTTGCAATGGCGAGGCCTTGAGCGAGCGCTTCATCACAGGCTTTTTGTTGTTTGTTATCGGCAAGATGAATAATGAAGTCTTTAAGATGGACGGGTTTTTTTTCCGTTTTAAATAAATCAAAGCAATATAAGCCATCTACACACGCCTCTACAATCTGTCTAACTTTCCAGGAAAGCGGCTGGTTTGGCACATCGACTTCAGTGAGATAACAGGTTGCAGCTTGGGTTTTTGTAGTAGAAAGCGCTTTGGCTGCACCCACCATTATTTTACGAAAGCCAGTAGGTGAAAGTGATGAATGTTTACCGCAACCAATGAGAAGAATATGTTCAAATCCGGTGTTAGCTACGTGAAATAAAGGCAAGGTTTCGCCGGTTGTACCCTGGATGATACCTTGATGAAATAATTTACGGATAAAGCCGTGACCTTGTTTGTCAATTTCTTTGGCGGTAGGGGTTAATAAGCCATCTTCATAGACACCGAGCATGATGCAGGTTTTTTGTTGTTTTTGAGGTGAGGTGGCTTTAAGGCTTAGGTTCATGTGCGCTCCTGGTAGATTAATTTGTATTAAAGGTACGTCATTGTACAGTGGGACGTCGTTGCGAGGAGCGCTTTTTGCGACGAAGCAATCTATCCATGATTATAAGCTTAAGCAATTTAATGCCATGGATGGATTGCTTCGTCGCAAAAAGCGCTCCTCGCAACGACGTCCCACCGTGCAACGACGTCTCACTGTTACCTGTATTTCTGTTATGTACAAAACGATTTATTAGAGTGTATTCAAAAAAAATGATTTGTCACCCGAAGATTGCAGGTATAATTTACGCCAGCTTTTACAGAGGTTAAGTTACCCAGTGATTATTGCGCGTTATCTTGCCAGAGAAATTATTTATACGTTACTTGCAGTGACCACCGTATTGTTGCTCGCCTTTCTCACTCAGCAAATGGTTCGTTATCTGAATTTCATTGCTATTGGTAAAATTCCTACCAGTGTTTTATTGCAGCTTGTTAGCTTTGAAGCGCCTTACATATTATCTCTCTTGCTGCCGCTAGGATTGTATCTCGGTATTTTGCTCACTTACGGTAGGCTTTATGCCGATAATGAAATGTCTATTTTACAAATGGTCGGGTATGGCAATTATCGCATTATGCGTTTGACTGCATTGATAGCCTTATTCGTATCAGGCATCGTGCTTTTTTTAATGGTATGGGTGAATCCCTTGGTGTCATTGAAAAGACAACAAGTGATGGCCAGTGATGAAGCGACAGTGCATTTGGTGCAAACATTAATACCGGGGCGTTTTCAGGTGAGTCCCGATGGTAGACATGTGATGTATGTTGAAACACTGTCTCGTGATAGACAGCGTGCTGAAAATATTTTTCTGGCAGAACAAAAAAATAATGCGGATCAAGATGCCTGGATGTTAGTACTCGCGCGTCTTGGTTATCAGACTAAAGCCGTTCAATCCCAAGGACAATTTTTTGTAACAGAAGATGGTTATCGTTATGAAGGATCGCCAGGACAAAATGATTATAAAATTATTCGATTTAAAAAATATGCGGTGCGTATTCCCGAAAATGAAGCACACATTACGCATGAAGAAAATGAAACCTTGTCAGTTGCTGAACTCTGGAATGATTATTTACAACCAAAACGCGCGGCTGAATTGCAATGGCGTATTTCTCTCGCTATCAGTACGTTTATGTTAGCGCTTTTAGCAGTGCCCATGAGTACGGTGAGACCACGTCAAAGTCGATACGTATCACTCATACCGGCCGTATTAATTTACGTTATCTATGTTAATTTGCTTTATATCGCAAGACATTGGGTGGAGCGAGGTCTCGTTCCTGTTTCAGTGGGAATGTGGTGGGTGCACGGTGTGATGTTATTGTTTATTTTTTTCGTGATGATAGCTAGCCCACAGAAATGGTCATTTAAATCATGATAAAAATATTGGAACGATATATTGCAAAAACCATTCTGCAAGCGATAGCGGTAGCAGGCTTTATTATCGTCAGTATTTTATTTATTTTGTCTCTCATGGCCGAAGCCAAAAGTGTTGGTGTAGGCGATTATGGTTTTTTGCAATCCGTCATCTATGTATTGCTACGCTTGCCTTCTGAACTTTATCATTTTTTACCTTTACTCACTTTGATTGGCTGCATTGTCGGTTTAAGTATTTTATCGTCCCATCGTGAATTAGCCGTTATGCGTACGGCCGGATTTTCAGTGAACCGAATTATTTTTAGCGTATTGTCTGCGTCGTTATTATTGATTTTGGTGATCAGTGTGATGGGAGAATGGATAGGGCCTAGTCTAAGTTATAAAGCCATTATGCGCAAGGAGAATGCGCAACACGGTAGCGAAGCGGTTACAACTACAGCGGGTACGTGGTTACATATTGATAATAATTTTATTCACGTAAAAAGTATTGTGGATAAATATTATGTGAATGGCGTTACGCGTTATCAATTTGATCGTAATCATAAATTGCAAGCCGTCTATTACGCTAACACTTTAGTCATGCAAAATAGAGAATGGTTGCTTAAAGATGTGGTTAAAACCACTTTTTATCCTGATAGAACGAAAAGTGAAACGTATGCAACGTTGCCATTTGATTTACGGTTTAATACGAATTTATTGAACGCAGGTGTACTTCAACCCAGTGAATTGTCATTGCCAAAGCTTGCAAAATTTTCACGTTATCTGGAGCAAAACGGTTTGCAGTCTAGCGGGTACCGATTTAACTTTTGGCAGCGGTTGTTTCAGCCTTTTGCTTCACTGGTGATGATATTGCTAGCTATCCCATTTGTGTTATCGGCGTTTAATACCGCTAGCATGGGTTGGCGAATTGTGATGGGTATTTTAACGGGATTTGCATTTTTTATGTTGAATGAGTTGTTAGGGCAATTAAGCATTGTTTATCAAATCTCTCCTTTTATTGCTGCATTATTACCGCCGCTAGTGTTTGCGGTTTTAGGCGTGGGATTATTGAGACGTTTGATAGCGTAGGTTGGGTTAGGCGCTCTTTGCCGTAATCCAACAATGACGAATGATGTTGGGTTACGGCAAAAGGCGCCTAACCCAACCTACACCTACAACCAAACAGTCCTTGAATATTTCCCTTGCAGCATTATAGTAGCAACAACTTAAATAGAGGGTTCTCAAATGACATTAGATGCACATCAGGAAAAACTCAGTTTTCAAGCTGAAGTAAAACAATTATTACATATCGTTGTACATTCTCTTTACAGTAACAAAGAAATATTTTTGCGTGAGCTCATTTCAAACGCATCGGATGCGATAGACAAGTTGCGTTTTGAAGCCCTATCCGATCCAGCCTTATTTGAATCCGACCCTAATCTTGCCATCCGCATTCAGTTTGATACGACCGCTAGAACGATTACGGTTAGTGATAATGGTATAGGCATGAGTAGAGATGAAGTGGTTGATAATTTAGGAACTATAGCAAAATCCGGTACGCGTGAATTTTTATCTAAATTGACTGGCGATCAAAAGAAAGATGCGCATCTCATTGGTCAATTTGGTGTGGGTTTTTATTCATCGTTTATTATTGCTGATAAAGTCACTGTTGTTACCCGTAGAGCAGGACTTCTCAGTGAACACGGTGTGATGTGGGAATCAAAAGGCGATGGTGAGTATACGGTTGCCAATGTGAAAAAAGATTCACGTGGTACCGATGTGATTTTGCATTTAAAAGAAGGGGATGATGAATTTTTAAATGAATGGCGTTTACGTAATGTCGTCACAAAATATTCTGATCACTTAAATATTCCTATTCTCATGGTAAAGCGTACCGATGATGGTAAGGAAACAGCAGAATGGGAAACGGTTAATCGTGCAACGGCATTGTGGTCATTACCCAAAAGTGCAGTGACAGATGAGCAATACAAAGAATTTTATAAACACATTGCACATGATTTTGAAGATCCATTGATTTGGACGCATCATAAAATTGAAGGCGGTAATATTGATTATAATACCTTGTTATATTTGCCCGCTCATGCTCCCTTTGATTTGTGGCAGCGTGAAGCGCAACACGGTTTGAAGTTATACGTGCAACGTGTATTTATCATGGATCAAGTCGAACAATTTTTACCGCATTATTTACGTTTTGTGCGCGGTGTTTTAGATACAACGGCATTACCATTAAATATCTCACGTGAGATTTTGCAAGATCATCCATCCATCAGTAAATTGCGTTCCGCCTTAGTAAGACATGTGCTGGATTTGCTGGATAGAATGGCAAAAGATGAGCCGGAAAAATATGCAACCTTCTGGAAAGAATTCGGTAATGTGATTAAAGAAGGTCCTGCAGAAGATTTTGCTAACCGTGAACGCATAGGAAAATTGTTACGATTTGCAACGTCGCATACGGAAGGACAAACCTCATCGTTAGATGATTACATCAAACGCATGAAGCCAACGCAAAAGAAAATTTATTTTATTACGGCAGACAATGTGAATGCTGCAAAGTCTAGTCCACATCTAGAAATTTTCCGTAAAAACGATATTGAAGTATTACTGTTAACCGATCGTATAGACGAATGGGTGGTTGGACATTTACCGGAATATGAAGGTAAACCATTTCAATCCGTTGCCAAAGGTGATTTGCAATTAGATGAAATCACGGCAGAAGATGCTGAAGCGAAAAAAGAGGAAGAGAAAAAAGATCATGAACAGCAACAAGCATTCGATGGTTTGCTGAAAAAAATAAAAGACATTCTCAAAGATCAAATTACGGATGTTCGTTTATCGCATCGTTTGACGACTTCACCGGCTTGTTTAGTGCGTGGTCAAAATGATTTGGGTCCGCAAATGGAACGTATTTTAAAAGCAGCGGGACAAGCAGTAACAGAAGCAAAACCCATATTGGAAATGAATCCAGAACATACGTTAGTGAAAAAGATGCACGATGGATTGGACGATGCAAAACTCAGTGAGTGGTCGCATATTTTATTTGATCAGGCATTGTTAGCAGAAGGCGGTTCACTTTCAGATCCTGCAGCGTTTGTGCATAGATTGAATAAGCTGTGGCTGGAGTTGTATAAATAAGGAGAATCAAAAAATGTTAATCGGCATACCTAAGGAAATTAAAAATGCTGAATATCGAGTGGGTGCCGTTCCATCCAGCGTGAGAGAGTTTGTGGCGAATGGTCATCGCGTGATGGTGCAAAAAGGTGCGGGTGAAAAAATTGGTTTTCATGATGCGCTTTATCAGTCGGCGGGTGCTGAAATAGTCGAATCAGCAGAAGCGATTTTTAAACGTGCTGATATGATTATCAAAGTAAAAGAACCACAACCTAACGAATGTAAAATGTTGCGTGAAAATCAAGTGTTATTCACATATCTGCATTTAGCAGCGGATAAAACATTAGCAGCTTTGTTACAACAATCTGGTTGTATTGCGATTGCTTATGAAACCGTAACGAATGATCAAGGTGGCTTACCTTTATTAGCACCCATGAGTGAAGTAGCAGGACGTCTTTCCATTCAAGCAGGCGCGAACAGTCTTGAGATGATTCACGGCGGTCGCGGCATGTTATTAGGCGGTGTACCCGGTGTACCGCCTGCGAATGTGCTGGTATTAGGTGGTGGTATGGTTGGTACGAATGCGGTACGCATAGCCATGGGTATGGGCGCGAATGTGGTTGTTATGGATAAATCTCAGGAACGTTTATATCAACTGGATTTGCGTTTTGGTCCTGCGATTAAAACCATTTTTTCAACGATTCATGCGATTGAAGAATACATTCAAACTGCTGATTTAGTCATAGGCGCAGTGTTGATACCGGGTGCATCTGCACCTAAGTTAGTGAGTCAATCCATGTTAAAAACCATGTTGCCAGGTTCTGTCATTGTCGATGTGGCCATAGACCAAGGCGGTTGTTTTGAAACCTCTAAACCAACTACGCATGATCATCCAACGTATGTAGTCGATGGTATCGTGCATTATTGTGTGACTAACATGCCAGGCGCTGTGCCGCGCACATCAACCGTTGCGCTCAATAATGCAACCTTGCCGTTTGCATTATCACTCGCAAATGATGGTTATCAATTAGCCATGTTACGCAATCGTCATTTGTTAAATGGGTTGAATATTGCAAAAGGAAAAATTACTTATAAAGCGGTTGCTGATAGTTTAAATCAACTTTACACACCCGCAGAAGAAATCCTTGGAGAGTGAGATAGGAGAGTGAAATGCAGCGTACCTGTTTCAGTACGGAAAAGAATGATGCCATACCGATTAGTATTGTCACACCAGTAGATTATTTGGAATGGTTAAGTGCACAAACAGCGGTTACGAAAGCATGGCTTTCAAGTACACGGTTTCAAGCTGAAGCAGGCAATATACGTTTATTACCCGATGAAACGGGAAAAATAATACATGTTATTTGTTGTGTGGCGGATAGGGAAAATAGATGGGGAGTCGGTGGACTCGCTTATCAATTACCAGAAGGCTTGTATCAATTTGATGTAACAGACAAATATTATGTTGCGTATGCAATCGCTTTTGGATTAGGTGCGTATCAATTTACGCGATATAAAAAATCGGATCGTAAACCCGCACAATTATTTTTACCTCAGCATATTGTTTCATTCGTAGAAAATATCGTCTCATCTATTTATCTGGTACGGGATTGTATTAATACGCCGACAGATGACATGGGCCCGTCTGAATTGGCGACAGTTGTTGATCAATTAGCAAAACAATACGATGCGACGCTACATCAAATTATCGGTGAAGCATTATTAATTGAAAATTATCATTCGATTTATACCGTAGGGCGTGCGAGTGATGATGCACCGCGTTTATTGGATTTACGTTGGGGGAATACCACTCATCCTAAAGTAACATTAGTTGGCAAAGGTGTTTGTTTTGATTCAGGTGGATTGGATTTGAAATCATCTTCACACATGTTGTTGATGAAAAAAGACATGGGTGGTGCTGCACATGTATTAGGTCTTGCACGTATGATTATGCAAGCAAAATTGCCTGTTTGTTTGCGTGTGTTAATTCCAGCTGTTGAAAATGTCATATCAGGTAATGCGTATAGACCAGGCGATATTATAAAAAGTCGTAAAGGGTTGACGGTTGAAATTGGTAATACGGATGCAGAAGGTAGAGTGGTATTGTCAGATGCATTAACAGAAGCAGTCAGTGAAAAACCGGATGTGTTAATTGATATTGCAACGTTAACGGGGGCCGCGCGTGTTGCACTCGGTACAGAATTGCCGGCTGTATTTTCGAATAACGATGCGTTAGTGAATGATGTCATTCATCACGGCGAAAAAAATAATGATCTCATGTGGCGTTTACCTTTATTCGCTGCTTATCGTGAACAGTTAAACAGTACTATTGCTGATATCAATAATAATTCATCTGAACCATACGGCGGTGCTATTACCGCTGCATTATTTTTAAAAGAATTTGTGCCAGATGATATTCCATGGCTGCATTTTGATTTAATGGCATGGAATTTGCGTGCGCGACCCGGACGACCGCAAGGTGGCGAAGCCATGACATTGCAAGCCTTGTTTTCCTATTTACAAGCGAGATTTATTGGAAACAGGAATGAAAGTTAGTTATTTTATCTCAGCATTGTTTTTTATATATCAGTCAGCGTTTGCTGCGACTTGTCCTCCTGATTTTGTTGAAGACTTGCATGCACAGCTTAAATCAAACATTCCTGCTATCACATGGTTGGATATTAATCTAAAGCCAGAGGCTCACGGTTGTCAGTTTCATATTCGTTTTTATCCTTGCACTGCATCAACAAAAGTAGAGCTTGGTATTTTGCTGCCGGTGGCCATCTCCACAGTAAACAAGCAATGCTCGCTGATAGATAAAGGTAGGTGTGAGCATGAGCAGGGGTATTGTGTGTTGAAGAATGTTGGGGTGGGTTGTGAGGCTAGCTGAGATTGCTTTTCTTTAAAATATATATACAATATCCATCATTCTGGTTTAAATAAAAACTAAAACGAGGTCAATTCATGCATAGCGGACACTTAGTAAAGTCTTTGGTACCAAAGAAGATATCCAACAAATCGGTTATTTTGAATCTCATGATGATGCGTAAACAAAATAACAGTATTTTTTCTGCCATTCCTAAAGATATTACTAATTATATTATAGACTTACTGAGTCAACTGCCTACACATAATCTATTTGATGTATTGACGTCTGGCCTCATGGCAGTTTGTGAGGATTATAAAACGGATTATATTTTTTTTAAGAATCCTAATAACGAGCTTGCTTCTGAAGTACAAGAATTTACCAAGCTGCTCGTCATGGAAAAAGAGATAGATGAAAAACAAGCGTTTGTTTTCTTAACGATTTATTTATTTGAATTAATAGATGTACTGAATAATTTCATAAAAGAAAGGCTATTTCTTAATAAGATATATGCTTTTCTGAAACAAAATGATTGTCATGTCATTTATGATTTAGCTTGTGATAAAGTTATGTACAAACTATTTAATGGTGGTGGTTCTAGAGATGCTGTTATTTCAAGTACTAAAGCATACTCTATTCAATTTCAGAAAATGCTTAGTAATGCGCAACATTCTGGAACACATGTTTCATTACCGGATGTATTAAAAGGTTTATTATGTTATCTCAGTATGAGGGGAACTTTCACGGATGGTCGCTTAAATAATTATTTATTGAAATCACATAATTTTTCTATTCCATTTTGTGCGGATGAACGAATCAAGATATTAAATCATCTTAAAGAGCGTTATGAGACTATTATTAAGGGATGTGTGTTTTTTGATCAAGACAATCCAGGTTATTATTATATTAGCCGTGACTTTGCTTCCTTTTATGAGGAGAGATCTCTAAAGAATACAAATGCTCATAATAAGATTTATGAAGCATTACAATTTCATTTGAATCAACCGCTACCTGAGGATCAACTTTTATTATCACGGTGTAAGAAATAACTTTTTCAAACTAATAAATAATGCAAGGGTAGTTACAATCCATCTGCGCATAAATATTGATATCCTCATGGTTGTTGTAACAATAAGTATATTTTAAAAATCAATACATTATCATTTATTTATCAGTAAAAATAACACTATCAAAACTATGTTCTATACTATAGGAGAAAATATAAAAAAATTATTCATGTAAACAAGAGGGGTTTTATTATGAATAAACAAGAAGAATACGACATAGTCAAAGAAATTATTAATCACCCAGGTTGGGAAGGATTGGCTGCTACTAAGAAAGATGTTGTTAAAAATAAATTCGAAGGTTTTTTTGGGCAAAAAAAAAGTGGTTCCAGTGCACGTAATGTTCCTGCAGCGATAATAAAAATGAGGGCGTTGGTTAATGCTGAAGAAACGTCAGTTGATAAAATAAAAGATTTAGAAAAAATTAAAATGATGGCTGGATTAGCTTTAGAAAAAACGGATAAAAATAGAAAGGATATCACTTCACGATTTTATGTATTATTAGTGGGCAAGACAAATGCTGGCTCTTCTCCTCAACAAGCTATGGATCCTCTTGAAAAAACTGATTTTCAAGCAGAATATGCTACGGTGTTAAGTGTATTGGAAGCTCAGCATTCTCATCAGTATGATCGTGATATTCAAACGATAAAAAATAAAAATCTATAACCTCATATCCTTTCCCTAACATAATCTGTTTGATTTTCATACTTTATACGCTTATAATGATCAAATTATAACAAAATATACCCTAAAAATAATTGAACTGTCTAATAATTTATCTATTAATTTGCTCGAGGAATGTATGCTTAACCGCCAATCAACCACTGCTATTCTGATACAAAATCTGAAGGTGAATAAAGAAACCATTATTCCTGATTATTCGGAAGTATTAGGAGAGGGATTCACGGCTACTGTTTTCAAAGGACGTTTGGCGGGAAACGATCAACTATTAGCGATTAAAGAGATTAAACCTGAATATTTAGAACAAGCGGTAAATGAAATTTATATCATGGCGAGGTTAATAGAAACGCATGCACCCCATGTAATCACCTTGCATGGCTATTCCATCACGACTGAACCATACCAACTTTGTCTGGGTTTGGCTGAAAATGGGGTGTTAGGTCAGCAGTTACATCGTTTGGATAGACCACAACAAAATCAAATTATGGTGGAATTATCTGAAGCGGTTGGTCATCTTCATAGTATCAATATTATTGATACCGATATTAAGCCTGATAATGTGTTGTTAGGTGTAAATTATACGGTTAAGTTAGCTGATTTTGGATGTTCATATGTATTGAAAAAGGGCCAAGAAAAATTTTATGGTGGTACGCCTATTTTTCTTGCGCCTGAGTTATTGTTGGAAAAGGGTTATTTTAATCAAAAAACAGATGTATATAGTTTGAGTTTAACATTCTGGTGTATAGAGCATAAGGATAATGAACCTTATCGTGGTATGAAAAATATGAATGTCTTTACGCATAAAATAGCCATTAAAAAAGAAAGAGAAACTATCTCCCCATTGTGCTCGCCGCTTCTTGCAGAATTGATTACGCGTTGTTGGGCGGATAAACCATCTGATCGTCCGGATATGCCAGAAGTCCTTGAAACGGTTAAGCGAATGACTTGATTAATCTCAAGAATTGCCTGATTATGCTATGGAAGGAATG
>Ga0207137_1018_pt1 | contig 52556 bp, 38 predicted proteins | sample Alteio_BWMinHeat_9_FD_153572 | JGI IMG/M metagenome (GOLD analysis project Ga0207137, IMG submission 153572) | Enriched cells from forest soil in Barre Woods Harvard Forest LTER site, Petersham, Massachusetts, United States -... | ecosystem: Environmental > Terrestrial > Soil > Temperate forest >...
CGTGGCACCGAGCCACGGCTTAGCAACGTGACGGTCGATGGAGTGCACTTGCCCTCTCCGGAAAGCGTGCGCAACGTGAAACTGGATGCCATTCCTGCGGCCTTGGTGGATTCGGTTGAAATCAACAAAACGCTCTCTCCCAGTCAAGAAGGGGACGCTATCGGCGGCTCGGTCAACCTGGTCACCAAGCGCGCGAGCGAACAGCCTTTTTTAAGTATCGAGGGCCGCGGCGGCTACACTCCTGTTGGCTTTGGGGGACTCCTCGATCAATTTGGCGCGACTTATGGGAAGCGGTTCGGCAGAGAGAAGCGGTTTGGGGCGATCATTGGCGGCAGCTACGATTACAACCAGCGGGGCACCAACGATATCGAACCGGTTCCAGGAACGACAAGCATGGCGAATGGGGATTTCGCCGACGGAGTTCCGGTATTCTTTGGCATGGATATACGGGAATACGCATTTTACCGGCATCGCTACGGCTTTGCCGGCAGCGCCGATTACAAGCTGGGTACCGGGTCCCTGGCCTACATCCGGGGATTGTTCTCTCACTTCATAGATAATGGTGATGACTGGATCATTACGCCGAGCGTCGGGACCATCGCAAGCCCGACTTTGACGAATGCGGACGGCCGGGTGGACTATTCTCACGTAGTTCGCAGGCCCGGGCAGCGGCTTTTCAACGTGATCGCCGGTGCCAACCACAGCCTGGGAAAAACTCTAATTACCTATGAAGCCGCGCTGGGCCAGGCGCGTTCCACGGGAGGTTTTTTCAGCGCCCACTTCAGCGGACCTTCCAATGTGCAGTTTGCGCTTGACACATCCGATCCGTTCACCCCTAAGCTTAATCAAGTGGCCGGCGCCAACATGTTTGACCCGGCGAATTACGCTCTCGGCGGCCCCAACTTCAATTTTTTCAGAACGTTCTCTATGGGTACGCAAAATCACATTTTCGAGCGCGACCTTACCGGGTCTATTTCCGTGGCCCGGCAGTATAACTTTCGTTCACATTTCGGCGTGTTTGAGGTCGGATTCAAGGCACGCGATGCGCACAAAACGTCGCATTTCTTTGAGCCGACTTTCGACACCGCGGTTCCCAATGCTTCATTGATAGGGTTGAGCGCTGTCGCGGGAAGCGGCACAGATTCCAACTACTACTTCGGAAATTACAAACTGCTCCCGTTTTCCAGCTTCACCAAGATTCAGTCTTTCTTTAATGCAAACCGCAGCCTGTTCACCGAGGCAACGGACTTCGAACACCAGATAAATGATTCCAACGACTACACCACTGGGGAACGCGTTATCGCCGGCTACGTGCAAAACACCATTACCCTGGGTCACTTTCGAATACTAGGCGGGCTGCGCATTGAGGGAACGCAGGGATCATTTGTAGGCACCGGCGTGGTATTCGACAACACAGGAGCCTTTGTGTCGGACACCCCGGTGCCGGGAGAGCAAACGTATGTAAGTTTCCTCCCCAGCGTGCAAGTCCAATACAATATTAACGGAAGCACGAATGTCCGGGCAGCCTACGGAAGAGGAATTGCGCGCCCCAACTTCTCAGATCTTCCACCATTCTCGTTGTTCGACCCGTCCCGGAACAGGGTGAGCGTAGGCAATCCTAATCTCAAGCCCACTCATGCCAATGACTACGATCTTTTGTTCGAGCACTATTTGAAAACGGTGGGCATTATCCAAGCCGGATGGTTTTACAAGGCTCTGAGCGATCCTATTTTTGCAATCCAGACCAGTCCCACCACGGGACAATTGACCGGATTTCAGCAACGTCAGCCGGTCAACGGTCGTAGTGCGCACATTCAGGGTGTCGAGTTCTCTTGGGAACAGCACCTCACCTTCCTTCCGGGGCTGCTCAATGGCGCGGGGGTAGCGGCCAATTACAGCTATACCACGTCGCAAGCTAGCTTCCCGCTTGACCCGAATACCGGTTTGCCGACTCGTGCCGATCACCCTGCGCTGCTGCGACAGGGGCCCAACAACTGGAATTTCGATGCGACGTACGACAAAGGGCCAATCTCAGCGCGCATGGGATTGACGCACAACGATGCGAACATCGCCTTTTACAATTTCACGGATGGCGCACCTGGGGGGATTAAGGGTCCTAACGGAGACGATTACTTCTACCCCCATACTCAGGTGGACGCTCAGGTGAGCTATCGCCTTCCCCATGCTCACAGTGTTCACCTGAATGTCTCTTTCCTGAACCTTACCAACGAAGTCTTCGGGTTCTATCAAGGGAGCGAGCAGTTCCCAATCCAGCGTGAGTACTACAGCCGGACGATCTCAGCTGGTTTCGTGTGGACACCATTCTCCGAAGCGAAGTGACCGGACCATTAATGGAACCGGCCACTTCGCTTTGAATCGTGCATTTGAATTAACTCGGCCTGTGGTGTTATCACCTTCAGCGCCTGGCAAGCCACCAGAATAGCTTTGGCCCTGTTTTGTGCGCCATCGGTTCCAGTGCTCAGCTCCTCCCTCCAACCGAACAAAGAAAACCTAGGGCAATGGCTCTCTCACCTTGTGTAATCCAAGGAAGCAACGCTGAAGGCAAGGTCACAAATATGAATGGATTGTTAAAATTGTATGAATTTTTGTTGACAAAGGTTCAAGAAGAGCTAGACTCCCGGGCAAGGAGCGGTGGCTAACCGCTTAGAATCCTTCGGGTCAGGCATCCATCTTTTAAGTGGAGGGTTGAGTTATGCGAAAGTCTTTCTACCTATTTTCCCTCGTGACGCTCCTCCTCAGCATGATCTGGGCGAGTCCAACTAATGCGCAAGAGCGCAAGGCTACGATCACAGGTCACGCGACGGATACGAACCACGATCCGCTGGTAGGCGCAAGAGTAGAGTTGCAACCTTTGGGGCAAACGACCGTGACAGACGCGCAAGGCGCGTTCAAGATTCCCGATCTGGCGCCCGGCGAATACACAGTCACGATTTCCTATGTAGGATTTGCAGCGTTCTCCAAGAAAGTAAGGGTTGCTTCCGGCGGTACTGCGAACGTGGATGCCGAGCTTCAAATCGAGACGGTAAGTGAACAGGTCATCGTCCGCGGAGAACGCGAACGCGGCGAAATCGAAGCCCTTAATCGGGAGGAGACCGCCGACAACATCGTGCAGGTGCTCCCGTCGGAAGTCATCACCAGCCTGCCGAATACCAATATCGCCGATGCAGTTGGCCGCATGCCGAGCGTTTCGCTCGAACGCGACGAAGGCGAAGGCAAGTACGTTCAGATTCGCGGCACCGAGCCACGCCTTAGCAACGTAACCATTGATGGTGTACACGTGCCCTCTCCCGAAGCGGTGCGCAACGTCAAGCTAGACGCCATTCCCGCCGACCTCGTCGATTCCGTCGAAATCAACAAAACACTATCGGCTAATCAAGAAGGTGACGCCATCGGCGGTTCGGTGAACCTGGTGACCAAGAAAGCCACCGACCAGCCCTATATCACCGTGCTAGGCATGGGTGGCAATACGCCGATCGCCGGGGGCAGAAAACTCGATCAGTTCACGGGAACGATCGGCAAGCGCTTTGGAAGAGAAAAGCGGCTGGGCATAATGTTCGGCGGCAGCTATGACTGGAACGGCCGCGGGACAGACGACGTGGAACCTGCCCCGGGGACCACTCAAATTGGCAGCAATCCGGCAGTCCCCGTATTCTTTGGCGAAGATCTTCGAGAATACTGGTACGACCGAACCCGCTTCGGCTTTGCCGCCAGCACGGATTATAAGCTGAGCGCCAGCGCGTTTCTGTACCTCCGCGGATTCTTCTCGCAATTCAGAGACGTTGGACAGGATTGGATCTATTCGCCGGCTCCGGGCGTCTTCACGTCCCCTACCACGGCGGACAACACGGGCAGCATGGTATTCAATCATGTATATCGCAATCCGTGGCAGCAGATCTTTAATGTGACGGTTGGCGCGCAACACACCTTCGGATCCAACTTGGTCGGCTACGAAGTCTCGGGAGCGCAAGCGCGTTATTCGGGCGGATTTCCAAGAGCTACCTTCAACGGACCAGGGGGAATCGCGTTTGGGCTCGATACATCCGACCCTCACACTCCCAAGTTCCCCGTGCTGAATGGTGTGAATATCACCGACCCAGCCGCGTACGCCCTTAACCAGGTCCAGTACAACAGCAGGCCCACTTCCGAGCAGGATTTCACGGGGAATATTTGGTTGACGCACCAATACAACATCGGCACGCATTTCGGCACATTCGAGACTGGCTTCAAAGTGCGTGACTCACAGAAAAGCCAGGTAGACAGGGAGTTGTTCTACAACTTTACAGGCACCGCGACGATGAGTCAGTTCCTGGGGCCGTTTACGAATCCAAACTACTACTTGGGTGCTTACCCCCCGTACGGACCGACAACCGATTGGAACAAAATCAACTCTTTCGCTGTCGCCAATCTGAATAATCCTGCCTTCTTCACCTCCGACCCCAACCAGTTCCACAGCCGTTCGGACCCCAACGACTTCTCGCTCTCCGAACGCGTCTACGCAGGCTACGTGATGAACACCATCACGCTCGGTCGTGTCCGCCTGCAAGCTGGCCTGCGCTTTGAGGGCACCCAGGGCTCCTTCCTCGGCACTCAGGCAAATTTCAATTCCAAAGGGACTTTTCTCTTTGACACTCGAGTGCCGGGCGAGCAATCCTATCTGGACGTCTTGCCGAGCGTTCAATTTCAATACAATATCAACGGCTCCACGAACATCCGCGCATCCTACGGGCGCGGTATCGCCCGGCCAAATTTCGGGGATCTTCCTCCGTTCGCGCTCCTGGATCAGGGCGGCGTAGGAGGAACTACGAGAGTAACTACTGGGAATCCAGCCTTAGTGCCAACGCATGCCAACGATTTCGATATATTGTTCGAACACTATTTGAAAACCGTGGGCATCATCCAGGCTGGGTGGTTTTACAAGGCCTTGACCGATCCGATCTTTACCATACAGACGGTCCCTACCAGTGGACCCTTTGCCACCTTCCAGGTGCGTCAGCCGATCAACGGCCCGAGCGCGCACATCCAGGGCGTCGAAATGTCCTGGCAGCAGCACCTCAGGTCTCTTCCCGGCCTGCTGGGTGGCATCGGCGTTTCCGCGAATTACAGTTATACGACATCGCGGGCTAGCTTCCCGGCGGGCAACGCCTTGAACCGAACGGATCACCCCGCTCTCATTCGCCAAGCGCCAAATAACTGGAATTTTGACGTCACCTACGATAAAGGCCCCATTTCGGCGCGCATGGGCCTTTCCCACAACGACGCTAACATTTTTGCTTACAACTTCTCGGCTCCGACACCCGGTACACCGGATACGACTGGCGGACTCCACGGACCGAACGGCGACGTCTACCTTTATCCACACACCCAGGTGGATGCCCAGGTCATGTACCACTTGCCGCACGCCCATGATTTTCAGGTGGTGGCGTCGTTTCTCAACCTGACTAATGAAGTCTTTGGCTTCTACCAGGGCAGCGAAATTTATCCCATCCAGCGCGAATACTACAACCGCACCTATTCGTTCGGCTTGCGCTGGACACCAACACTTGGTAGGAAGTGAGGATGAAGTTTCGGATCGGCTTAATCCTCGCATTGGTTCTGTTCGCGGTTGGCACGGAGCTAACTCTGCGTGCGGGCGGTTCGCCGGCCGCCACGGGTATCGAAAATCCTACCTGTGAGCTGATCGCTCCCGGTGTATACCGCATCGATTATCAAGCTTCGCCTGGAGCAGTCCCCGTCCAGGTGTTCGCCAGTTCGCGCCCGGACCGCATCGATTCCGAGAAGCCCCTGCTCACAATTCAGCGGACGCCCGCGGAAGTCTCGGTGCCGGGAGGTTCCGGCCGCGTCTACTTTCACCTGAAGCCAGCTTCCGGAACCACGCGCGTCGTCTCCATCCGCAGGCTCCCTCTCGATGGCGCGAGAAATTTTCGCGATCTCGGCGGTTACCGTTCCGGCGATGGACGGTACGTCCGCTGGGGTTTGGTGTACCGCTCGAACTATCTTGTGGATCTCACTCCCAAAGATGTTGCCTATCTCAACGGCCTCGGGATCCGTCTGGTGTGCGACGTCCGCAGCGAAGCCGAGCGCGCACGCACTCCCGATCATTGGGATGGAAAAGGTGATGGAAACGCGCCGGAATTCCTCTCCGTCCCCATCGGCCCCAATCGCGACGGCACGCTGACTCCCGGCGAGCTCAAGCAAAGAGTCGAGGCGCTGAACAACGAGAGCAAGAATTCCACTCGCGGGTACGATAAGCTCGCGGTGGACTTCGCGCCGCAGTTCGGCGCCATTCTCCGGCGTCTCGCCGCTGGCGACTTGCCTGCGGTCGAGCACTGCAGTTCCGGCAAGGATCGTACCGGCGTATTCAGCGCGATTCTCCTCACCGCGCTCGGCGTTCCTCGCGATACGGTCATTCAGGATTATCTTCTAACCACGCGGTACTTACTCGCTCCAGACAGCATCGAAAAAACCACCGCCGACCTCCAGAAAATCTTCGGCCTTTCCGAACCTCCCGATGCCGCAACGGTGCAGGTCATCATGACCACGAAACCCGAGACACTCGATGCCACTTTCGAAAGCCTCGACAAGACTTACGGCTCCTTCGATGCCTATTTGCAAAACGGACTCAAACTTTCGAACGCCGACCTGGCGGCACTTCGCCAGCGCCTTTTGGAGCCGTAGGCTCCTCTTGCCCATAAGAACGCAGACTTAGCTCGCGCGCTGCACCGGCCTCTGGGTAGCATAATTTCTCCCTACTGCTACAATGTTTCCGCTCTTCCCGTTAGGGGAGCGAGCCTGGGGGTAGGCATGGTCACTCGCCGTTTTTCTTCACTCACAATCCTGGTTCTGGTGATTCTGGTTGCGGCCTTCGCCGCCATCGTGGGAAATCCAAAGCTCCAGGCCTCCGATGAGCCGGTCCAGCACGGCTTCGACACGGCGAATCTCGATCGCACGTGCAAACCCTGCGATGATTTCTTCCAATTTGCGAATGGCGGTTGGTTGAAGAATAATCCCATCCCGCCCGATTACTCGGTGTGGGGCAGCTTCGTCACGCTCATTGAAAGGAACCAGCACGAGCTCCAGGGCATCCTGGAAGCGGCCGTGAAGGCCAATGCTCCGGCCGGATCAAACGAGCAGAAAATCGGTGATTTCTACTCCAGTTGTATGGATACGTCTGCGATTGACGCCGCGGGCCTCCAACCGCTCGCACTGGAATTTGCTTCCATTGAGTCGATCCATGATCTTCCGAGTCTTGTCGAGCACGCGGCCAAACTCCAGACTCACGGTGTGAACGTACTATTTGCGTTCGGCTCCGATCAGGACTTCAAGGACAGCGCGCGCGTGATTGGCGAAGCAAACCAGGGCGGCCTGGGACTTCCGGACCGCGATTATTACACGCGCGATGACGCCGATTCGAAGAAACTCCGCGAACAGTATGTGCAGCACGTCGCAAAAATGCTCGAGCTTGCCGGCGATTCACCGGAGAAAGCTGCCGCCGAGGCCGCTTCCATCCTGGCGATCGAGACTTCGCTGGCCAAGGCGTCTATGACGAACGTCGAGCTTCGCGATCCCACGGCGGTTTATCACAAGGTGGCGCTGGCAGAGGCCCAAGTGTTGACGCCTAATCTTCCCTGGCCCGCCTATTTCCGCGCTATCGGCAGCGCTTCACTCGTGGAAATCAACATCGGCCAGCCGGACTTTTTTAAAGCGCTCAACAGCATGCTCGCCAGCGTCACCCTAGCGGATTGGAAAACCTATCTGCGCTGGCATCTCCTCAACAACACTGCCGTCGCCCTCTCCGATCCGTTCGTGCAGGAAAATTTTGCCTTCAATGGAAAAATTCTCACCGGAGCCAAGGAATTGCGGCCGCGCTGGAAGCGGTGTACCGCGGCGACCGATCAATACCTCGGCGAGGCCCTGGGGCAAGTGTATGTGCAGAAATACTTTCCTCCGGAAGCCAAAGCCCGGGCGCTCGAGCTGGTGCACAACCTGATCGCCGCGCTTCGCGCCGACATCCCCACGCTTTCCTGGATGAGCCCCGCGACGAAAAAAGCGGCGATTGAGAAATTCGAAGCGTTCACCATCAAGATCGGTTATCCCGACAAGTGGCGCGATTACTCCAGACTCAAGGTCGACCGCGGACTGTATGCCGCGAATCTTTTGCGGGCCAGGGAATTCGAAAACGCGCGGGATCTCGCAAAAATCGGCAAGCCGGTGGACCGCAGCGAATGGGGCATGACTCCGCCGACCGTGGATGCGTACAACAATGCGCAACTCAATGAAATCGTTTTCCCCGCAGGCATTCTTCAGCCGCCGTTTTACGACCCGAAGCGCGATGACGCCTACAACTATGGCAGCATCGGCGCCGTGATTGGCCACGAGATCACGCATGGCTTCGACGATCAGGGCGCGCAGTTCGATGCGAAAGGAAACCTGAAGAACTGGTGGACGCCCGAGGACCTCAAGAATTTCAAGGACCGTGGCGATTGCGTCGCGAAACAATTTGATGGCTACGTCGTCGAGGGCGACCTGCATCAGAACGGCAAACTCGTCGAAGGCGAAAGCATAGCCGACCTCGGCGGTGCGACAATCGCCTATGCCGCCTTTGAGAAAACCATGGAAGGAAAACCGCGCGAGAAGGATGCTAACGGTTTTACGCCGGAACAGCGCTTCTTCCTGGGCTGGGCCGAGAACTGGGCGGTCAATGTCCGCCCGGAATTAGCAAAGTTACAGGCCAATACCGACCCACACCCGCTCCCGCACTTCCGCGGCAATGGACCGCTTTCCAACATGGCGGAGTTTGCCAAAGCCTTTGGCTGCAAGAAGGGTGATGCCATGGTGCGTGAGCAAGTCTGTAAGATCTGGTAGGGCGTCGAGGATTTGCCCTGCTGCGTCGGCTCGGCTCTAGCCAAAAATGGTGTCTGTTTTATCGCGGGAGGGTCTCTGATGCTCTTCCCCGAATTGACTCGCTTTACGGATTTGGGCCTCCTGTTGCTCCGGTTGATGGTCGCTTTGGTGTTTGGGGCGAGCGGCTGGAAACATCTGCGGAATTCCGCGGCGAGAAGCAAAGACATCGGCATGAGCAAGCGCTTCACCATCTTCTTGGGCGCTGCGGAATTTTTGGGCAGCCTCGGAGTCGCTTTTGGCGTCCTCACGCAGCTCGCCGCTTTTGGCCTGATTCTCATTATGCTGGGAGCGATTCAGAAAAAAGTTTTCGTATGGCATATCGCCTTTTGGGCCAACAACGGCTGGAACTACGATTTGATGCTGGTCGTGATGAACCTCGTGATCGTTTTCACCGCCGGCGGGCGTTACGTCCTTCTTCGCTGACTCCGGTATTGCCCGGCTCGTACCGTTTGGCTGATTCGTTGTTTGGTTGCCCCGGTGAGAGGCGAGATGTAACGCAACCGGCGATCGTTTACAACCTGCAATTCTTTCTTGTCGTTTCGCTTTTCTCTGAAAGCGTATGTGTCTGACAAGCCCTGGATTCGAGATTTCCGGGCGAAAAGATGTAAGGTGAGTGGAGATTGCACCAGGCCAGACCGGCCTGGCATCCAACAAAATAGATGTTGCCAGGATTCGACGGAGAGATGGGCATGCCCTTTTGGTTGGCGAGGAAGGCTCGTAGCAAAAATTGTGGAATTACCCTGCTGTTTGTATTTGCTGCTTCCCTTCTTCCCGCCACCATTGCATTTCCCCGCAATGCCGCCGCCGCGAGCAGGCTCGCGACGCTTCTACCGGATGATTCCGGAGAGCTTCGGTCCGTCAAAGAAAGCTTTGACGCCGGTGATTACACCGCCGCGACGAAAACCCTACAGGCTGTTCTCGAGAAAAATCTCGACGCGGCGGAGATTCACTTCTGGCTGGGACGTTGCAGTTACGAGCTCTCCGATTTCAATGCAGCTTCCGCCGCTTTTGAACGCGCCGTTCAGTTGGACGCAAAAAACTCGCTCTATCATCAATGGCTAGGCCGCGCTGACAGCGAACGAGCCGACCGCGACCACAGCCTCTCACTTGCCCACAAAACAAAAAAGGAATTTCAGGCCGCGGTCCGGCTAGATCCCACAAATATCGCGGCGCGCCGCGATCTCGCCCAATATGAAATGGAGGCGCCCTGGATCGCAGGCGGCGACAAGGAAGACGCGCAGAAGCAAGCGGAGGCCATCGCCGCTCTCGATCCAGTCGAAGGCAGCCTCGCCCGCGCTCAGTATGTTTTTCATGCCGAGAAAAAAACCGCGCGGGCCGAAGAGATCTATAAGGAACTCCTGCAAGGCAAACCACAACGCATACAGCCTTATTTCGAGGCGGCGCGCTTTTTTCAGCATCATGGGCGCCCCGGCGATCTGGAACTCGCCATTCAGGGCGCCGCGGCGATTGATCCCGCGGACCCACGCCTCGATTATTTTCAGGGTGTCGCGCTGTTTCTCGAGGGGAAGGACCTGCCCGGCGCCGAACGCCGTCTGGACAATTATGTCAGCCACACACCGCCGCGAAGCAATTGGCCTTCCCACGCGGACGCGCGCGAGTGGCTGGGCCGAACCCTGGAAGCGGAGGGTAAGCGCGCGGAGGCGATTGCGCAGTATCGCGAGGTGCTGCGGCTCGAGCCAAAACGCAAAATCGCGCGCGAGCGCTTGAAGGAATTGGAGAAGTCCGGAGATTGAAGCCGAGCCTAATCGGGGGGCGATTCTCCCGTAACGAGAGATATTGGATTTCACTCAATACGGCAGACCAAGAGCAAATCATTGGCATAGGGGCAGGCCAATCCAGCCACGCCTGGGCGTTCGAGCACCACCCAGTTCACGCCGTACCGTTGTTTGAGCCGCAGAAAATCTTCGCGCGTAAACTTCTTCCAGTTTTCTTGTGCGATGCTTTGTTCTTTCCATTTTCCCGACAGCGCAGGAAACATGCTTGCCGCGCCGCTGTCTTTCACCTTATCCGCAAGCATGCTGCGCTGGGAGATGGCGCGAAAACCGTGCTGGTCTTCGCCGGGCAGCGCCATGTGGTCGGGGTTGAGAGCGAAATAGGCGTCCTCCGACGTGTTCCCGCGGATCCATTCGAACGCCTGCACCCACGGATTAGGGGACGCGCGTCCGGGGAGTTCCAGATGCGGAGAAGCCGGAGCGAGCTCATGCTGCGCGTAGGCCATTCCTGCGCAGAGCGGCACAAACAGAATCGCCCAGCGCCACGCAACTTTTTTGAGCACAAATTTGCCGAGCAGCGCGCCGATGAAGAGAAACATCAGAATGTAAAACAGATGCAGATAGCGCAACGGCTGGATTTCCGCCAGGTTTTCAAAATGCCCCTGCCAGGAAATGACCAGCGCGAGTGCGAAAAATATCGCGCCGAAAATCACGAGCGCGCGGCAGGCGAGATTCATGGGCCCGAGCGCGTAGCGCCGCGCGATTTTGGCGAACCAAGCAAGGATCGCGAACGGAGCGAGCAATCCGAGCCATTCGTACCATGCCCAATTGTTCAGGAAAAAGTAGGTGCGCGTCTGCAATATTTCCCGGTATTCCGGCGTCACCGGCGGAAAAAACTTCTGCGGGAATCCGGCGAGAAATACGCCTGCATTTTCTTTCCGCATGCGGTATTTCAAGAACAAGAGGATCGAGATATACGTCCCCGCAAATACCGCCATCAAGGGGTGAATGGCGCCTGTAAACACAACCCAGAACGCCGCGGGAAAATACTTTTCTTCGAGGACGCTGGCGATTCCGAGCATGGCGCAAGGCGTCGAAAATGAGCGCGTGGTGAGATAGGGGTCCATCAAAAAGAGCCGCGTCCCCGCAACCGGGATACTGAGCAAGACTCCAACGAGCGCGACCCCACACCACGCTGCATAGCTTTCTTCAAAACACAAGCGTGCAATGCGCCAGCCCGCCAACAAGAACGCGTAAATCGTGGCAATGTGCCAGATCAACAGCGCCGCGCCCAGTGGAAGGTGCGTCAGGCGAATCGATTCAGCGATGAGATTGGGGAAAAGGGTCAAGTGCGCGTGAGATTCAAAAAACTCCGTGTTGTAGGGAAAGAGCGACGGATACAGGATTTTCAAAATTCCCGGAGTGTAGATTTCCGCGTCTTCGACGGCCGGATGATAACCGTGAACCGCGATGGCCGCGACCGTTAACCCTGCGAGAACTAGGTAGTCCTTGCCTCGAGCCCGGGCAAATTTCAAACGTGCGCCTCTTTGGCGAGGGCCTCTTCCATTTCGGGGCTCAGGACGTCATCGGTGAGCTTCCGTCCATTTGAATCAAACATGGAGAATTTCGCCAGGCTTTTGTGTTGCAAGAAATATTTCAACGTGGTCAGCAGCACGCCGAAACCGTACTTCACGCTGCGCTTGAAATTGATCGAAGAAGCTTCCGCAAAATATTTCGTGGGACAAGAAACTTCCCCGATACGGTAGCCGAAATAAACGCATTGCGTGAGCATCTGGCTGTCGAAAACGAAATCATCGGAATTTTCGAGCAGCGGCAAGCTTTCCAGGACGCGGCGGCTGAACGCGCGATACCCGGTGTGATATTCGGAAAGTTTCGCGCCGAGGAAAAGATTTTGCACGGCGGTAAGAACGCGGTTGGCAAAATATTTGTAGCGCGGCATGCCTCCGGAGAGCGCGGTTCCCCCGAGAATACGGGAACCCAGCACCACGTCATAAACGCCGTAGGCCAGCATGCTGGCCATGGCCGTCACCAAGAGCGGCGTGTACTGATAATCCGGGTGAACCATGATGACGTGGTCGGCCCCCGCTTCGAGCGCGAGCCGGTAACAGGTCATCTGGTTGCGCCCGTAACCGTAGTTCGCCTCATGTGCGAAGGTGAGCAAGCCAAGTTTGCGGGCCAGCGGGACGGTGGCGTCGGTGCTGTCGTCATCGACGAGAATGCGAATATCCACGATATCCGGCAGTTCGAGCACCGTGGCTTCGAGTGTTTTTTCAGCGTTAAAGGCCGGCAAAACGACGGCAATTCGCTTGCCATTAATCATTCGGTTTCCTAGCGACCCCCGACGAGCTTGGCCTTCGCAAACTGTGTTGCCCTTGGAGAAATTTGATGTATTTGCCGAGAATAGTCGGCAGCCGTTATTCCCGCAACCCACTCGGCAAGAACGTGTGCCTTTTTAGTATCACGTTATCGCGAAATGTTCCAGTGTCTTCACGAAGTTTGACGCAATTGCATGGCTCCACGGTTGTACGGCGCCGTTTTATTGCACTGGTAAGGGTTTAGTGCGTCGTTATCGCTTCGCGCCCTCGGATTTGGCTCCCGGCGCAAGATTTTCAAACACTCTGCCTTCCTTCATGACGGATACGACGCGGCAAATGATTCTGGTTTCCCCTCGGCATCCAGACTATAATCCGCGCCAACGTGGCCCGCTTTGGAATCGCAATATCGAAGGTTGCTGGATGATCGATCTTCCTTGCCCTGCCTGAAATGACCACCCTCGCACGCAAGCTTCATCTGATCGATTACTTCGCCCTGGGATTCGGCGTAATGGTCGGCACCGCGTGGCTGGTCATCATGGACGATCTGTTTGCGCGCGGCGGCCCGCTCGGAGCCATCCTCGGATTTGTTGTTGGCGCTCTGACGTTGCTCCCTGTCGGCTATGTGTATGGTCAGCTGGTAAAAGCGATTCCCGACGCCGGAGGAGAGGTCGCTTACACCGCTCTTTTCTTCCCCAAGAGCGTCAGCTTCTTGACAGGCTGGCTGATGCTGCTGAGCTATTTCCTCACGTGTCCGTTCGAAGCGGTCGCCGCCGGCAAGATCGCTGCCTACGTTTTCCCGTCCATCGATTCCATTGAGCTGTATCGGTTGGGTGGCCGGCCGGTCTATTTGGGCCACGTCATTCTTGGTCTGACGATCACCGTGCTTCTGACTTGGCTGAACTATCGCGGCATACAAGCCAGCGCGAGATTTTTGAAGTGGACAACATTTACGTTTCTTACGTGCGTCGTCATTTTTGTAGTGGCCGGATTTGGCCATGGATCGTCCGCCAATTTTCGCCCGTTCCTGGCGAATTCGCCTTTGATGTCCATCTTCCTCGTCTGGCAGGTGACTCCGTGGCTTTTGTCGGGCTTCGAATCGGTGGGTAAGGGGGCCGAAGAGGCCAGCCCCGATTTCCAGGGAAAGAATTTCTCGGTGGCCATTCTGTCGACGATCGTCGTGGGACTCGTCTTTTTTTGCGTGATTATCGCGGCGGTCGCCTATGCCGCGCCCTGGCAATCCCTCGCCAACGAAAAATTCTCGACGGCCGTCGCGTTCGAACGAGCGTTGCACGCGCGCTGGATCGTCAACCTGATTATGGCGTCAGCGTTCATCGCTCTGCTCAAAGCTTTCAATGGAAATGTGGTCGCCTCGTCGCGCATGCTGTTCGCGATGGGACGCCGCAATCTCTTGGACCACCGCTTGGCGCGCGTTCACAACGTCAATCAGACGCCTTCGGTGGCGGTCATTAGCGTCGGGGTCGCCACGGTGATCGCAATCCTGATGGGCGAAGCGCTGCTCGTCCCCGTTCTGGAAGTCGGCGCCGTTGGCTCCGCGATCGGATGGATGGCGGCGTGCGCTTCCTATTTCTGCATGAAGCCTTCTTTTCTCGGCCGTGCGGCAGCGGTTTTCGGTTTGCTGCTCACTTCCGCGATGATCCTGGCGAAAGTGGTCCCCATTGTTCCGGGCCATTTCACCCGCCCTGAATGGATCGCCATGGGCATCTATGGACTTCTGGGATATGGATTGTGGTCACGACGGCATTCTGAAGGAACAGCGCAATCTTAGGTCGCTTGCCGATGAAAGATTACAGCACCTATAGCTTCTGGCTGGAAACCGCCGGCGAGCCACTTACACCGCGCGCTTCGCTCACGCGCTCCGGCGAAGTCGACGTCGCGATTCTCGGCGCGGGCTATTCCGGACTTTGGACCGCTTATTATTTGTTGCGCGCGAATCCCGGCCTGCGCGTTGCGGTCGTCGAAAAAGAAATCGTGGGTTTCGGCGCATCCGGCCGCAATGGCGGATGGTGCTCGTCAAAATTCCCTGTGACCCCGGGGGAGCTGTCGCGCCGGTTCGGCCGCGAAGCTGCGCGTACACTCATGCTCGCGATGTGCGCCACTGTCGACGAAGTTGCGCGTGCCTGCGAAGAGGAAAGCATTGACGCGCATTTTTGCAAAGGTGGCATGCTCAGCCTCGCTCGCGGCGCGCACCAGGTTCCGATGATCCGCGCCGCGTTCGATTCCTACGAAGCGCTTGGTCTCAAAGAATATGCCCGCCTGTTGAGCGCCGATGAAACGGCCGAACGCATCAGAGTCACGAACGTCCACGGCGCGCTCTCCACTCCTCACAATGCCAGCGTGCATCCCGGCAGACTTGTGCGCGGGTTGGCACGCGCGGTCGAACGCCGCGGCGGCGTCATCTACGAGCAGACGAACGTCACTTCGTTCGAAGGAGGCCCAACGCCGCGGTTGCTCACACTGGCTGGAGAGTTGCGCGCGAAAGTGGCTCTCGTTCTCGCCGGCGAAGCGTATCTTACGCGGCTTCGGAAATTGCATCGCGCACTGATGCCTATGTATTCGCTAATCGCTCTCACCGAACCGCTGTCCAGAGAACAGTGGTCGCAGATCGGCTGGCAAAACAACGAAAGCATCTCTTCATGCCGCTTCACCGTCGACTATCTGACGAAAACCGCTGACGGCAGAATTTTGTTTGGAAGCCGCGGCGCGCCGTACTTGTTCGGCTCGAAGATCACGGACGAGCAGGATCGCCACGCCCCGACGCACGCGCAGATTCAGCGCCTGCTCGTCGAATGGTTCCCCATGCTCGAGGGAATCAAGTTCACGCATTTTTGGGGCGGGCCGGTTGGAATGCCGCGCGACTGGATGCCCGCCGCTTCTTTTGATCGGGATACGCGAATTGCCACGGCGCGCGGTTACACGGGACAAGGGGTCTCAACGACAAATCTTGCCGGAAGGGTTCTCGCTGATTTGATTTTGGACAAGCAGAGTGACTTTACAGCCTTGCCGATCGCGCAAAGGCGCTCGCCGAATTGGGAGCCCGAACCTCTGCGTTGGCTTGCGGTGCGGTACGCGCAAAAGGCCCACTTACGAATCGACGAAGCCGCGGAAAACGGCCGCGCCCGCCCGCTCGACGCGCCTGTCGCGGAATATCTCGGAAAGCACTGACGCGAACGCAAAGATCTCGTTTCGGATCAAGTGTCGCGAGTTGCGCCAAGCTCTTTAACCGCGCGCAGGGCCTGGTCGATTGCGACCTGCGTGAGCGCTATGGCATCGGAATCCGAATTTGCAATGGTGATGCGCCCAAACGGCTTTCTGCCGATTACCCAAGGCGTTTCCTGCTCGGACCAGGGAGGATCAGTCAGCGGATCCCGGCCCATGGCATAGCCGTGTGGCCAGCGATTCACTGTGATGGCCTTAATGTCTCGAGCGGGATCGAAGCCTCCTGGCCCGAGCATTCTTCCGAGTTGATCGCGAATGTTGCGTTCGAACGAGTCAAATGTTGTGCTGAGCAATTCGTAGCGGCCAACCCTGTGCTGCTCGCGGCGCGGTAATCCCGGTTTAAGGGGGGTCTTTTCCAGATGCAGCACGATGGGATCATCCGGAGTCTTTGAGTTGGAATATTTTCCCAGGCTGACCGGGAAATCCAATTTTGCTTCGGTATGAAAGCTATTCAGAGCCAGGATATGATGGACGCCCAGCTTTTTCCAAGACTGCCAGTTGGAAATCAAGACGTTGGTGTAAACGAGTGGGGCTTTGACGCCAAAAGCGAGGGCCTTCCGCTGCGGTTCAGGAAGCTCGGGGCAGAGGTATGGAATCATCATGTTGTAGCAGGCCATGACGCAATAGGCGGTCTGCACTCGATGAGCTTTTCCCGATTTCACGTAGGTCACATCGACCTGTTTCGCCGTCGCGGGATCGCCATGGTGCCTGACATGCACGGCCGTGCTATTCAGGCGGATACGAGTCGGCGCCCCGGATTTATCGAGCTTCGCGTAGTCGACCCGACTCGTAACCACATCCTCCATGTCTCTGCCCGGCACCGCTTCAGGAATCATGGCCCGTACCAGGAGTCTCGCAATCGAAGCGTTGCCATCGGGAAAGTGGAAGATGTCGTGAGGCTCTTTCGGATTGTGTTTGAACCGATGCTCTTCCTCGGGTTGCTTCAATCCCAGGCCCTGGAAACCGGGCATTTCAAAGTAGCTCCAAGCTTCAAATGCCGGCAGCGCATCCGCACCCACAGTCGCCAGGCGGTGAAATCTTCCTGAGAAAAACGGGACTACATCCGGCGTGACCTTGGCGAAGTTCACCAGATAGTCTTGATAGCTCATCTTCTGAAGCTTGGCGCGCTTCTCCTCGATGCTCATCCCTGCCAGGTAATCCCGATTGTCTTCATAGAGCCTAACGAGGTCCCTACGCACCGACTCTGAGATCGGAGTCTTGGCCAGGTAATCCGCCCAGGGCTGCTTGCCTTCACCGGTAACAAGCCGATCCGCTCCAAAAGTTTCTTTGTCGTAGAAAATCCCCTGTTCGAGGCCGAGCGAGGAATAAAGCTTCTGATCGAAGGCTTTGTAAAATCGGTCCGTGTCGATCCCGATTTCTTTTATCAACGCGGTGGCGTCAGGGCCGTAATTGGAAGGCCCGGGGTAGATCTGCTCGGTTCCTCCATAGCCGATGAACAGGCGGTTGCCGTATGTGAACTCGTTGCGTTTCGCGTGACCTCCGAAATCGTCATGGTTGTCGAGAACGAGGATGTGTGCACTCGAGCCGTGGGCCTTGCGGAAAAAATAGGCCGCTGCCAGACCACTGATTCCACCACCGACCACGACCAGGTCGTACCTCTCGCTTGGATCGGTTTCCTCACCTTCATCCGCCCAATTCTTTTTGTCTCGAAGTCGGTGCGCTACTTCAAATGAGCCGGGGTGGCTGCCACGCATGCCGGTCAAGGCAGGCGGGTAGTATTGTGAGTCTTGCTCCGGATTATCGGGGAGAGACGGATTGCGCGCGGAAAGAACCGAGCGCAAAATCTGCGGATTCAGTCCGTGGGCCGGCAACAGCGACGCACCGATCGTGAGTGCGGTCCCGCTCAGGAAATCACGGCGCGCGATCCGCCGGCGCATCCCCAGTTCGCGATCGTTGGCGGTCAAGTTAATCCACGCAATCAGAATTCGTACCGCAGCGCAAATTGCATAACCCGCGGCTGCGTCAGCAATCCGGTGTAGTCGCCGAAAGACTGTGTTTGTGTGAGCGACGGCGGATTGGATTGCACGTTAAACCTCTTGAGGTTGGGCACGTTGAAGACCTCACCGCGGAATTGCAGGCTGTGGCCTTCGATCGGCAGCCTCCATCGTTTGCTAAGGCCCATGTCCCAACTCGCAAAACCCGGACCGCGCATGATGTTTCGTGACCCGCTCTGACCGGGGAATGGGTGGATGAAATCGTTGGCGCGAACCGAGGCTGGGTTGGAAAACATATTGATGGTGCCATTCGGCTGAGTGAAAACTCCCGTGGATGGCTGACTAACCACTTGAGCGAGCCCTTGGTAGTTCCAGTCGGTGGGCCACGATTGGCCGTTATCTACGCTGACGGGAAAACCACTCGTCCAGCGGGCCAATCCAGAGATCTGCCAGCCCCCCATGAACGCATCAGCTACGCTGTTGGAGTTGTGACCAAAGCGCCGGCCTTTTCCGAAGGGCAGTTCGGCAATCCAGTTGGCGTTAATTTGATGAGTCGTGTCGAAATCCGAGACGCCGCGGTATTGACCTGGAGCAAATGCATTGGGTAGAGAACTGCCGTATAGTCCGCCGTTATAGCCGACGCGGGTTGCCGTGGAAGTAATGTCAATGGATTTAGAGAAGGTGTAGTTAAAATCAAATTGAAGCCCGGAACTGATTTGTTTACGCAAACTGGCCTCGAACGCGTTGTAACCGGCATTGCCAACTGAACTCCAGGCATAGAGTGAGGAAAACTGATTATTCAAGAAAACGCCGCCCGGCACCGTATTGGCTCCGCTGTTGCCGAAGTAGATGGAGGAGGTTTGGTCGCCATTAGCGAGGCCGCCGTAGTAGTCAATCCATCCCAATGCGAGCACTTCAACTGCCGGGAAGCAGTTATAAATTGTATAAACTTCCTGAACAACATCCGCCGTAGCCGTCTGCGGTAAGCAGTTCGGGACGAAATTAGAATAACCATTCGCCGAAGCCGGAATCATGTCCTTCCAGTAAGCAGCAGTTGGGCCGACCGACTGTGCCGTGACCTGGCTGACAGGCGTCCCTGCGCGGTACAACTTAGACAAAACCGTGGCGGCCGTGTAGTAATCAATTCCGGACTTGGGGTCCACAACATCCAGCGGCTGCATCAGGTCACGTTGCGTCAGCAGCCGGTGTGAGAAGCGGCCCACGTATGCCAATTGCAGAGAGAATCGCTTGGGGAGTTCGCGACCGATGGAGAAATCTGCGGCGTAGGAATACGGCGTCTTGATGGTGCCGTCAACGCCCCAGGCAATAGCCTCACCGAACGGGAAACCCGAAGCCGGCGTCACTGGAAATCCGCCAGTCGGAGGTTTTATGAGATACGGGTTGCCGACTTCATCCACCGTAGGAATGGTATGGAGACCGGTGATGCGAGCCACTTGACCGGCGCCATCCACGCAGCAGGGGTTTTGTAACGTTGTAGAGAGGCCCGCAGGGGCGTTTTGGTCGAAAGTATTAATGATGGCGAGACCCGCTCGGTCATACACCTTGCTGAAACCCGCGCGGATGACGGTCTTGTCTCCCGTGCCAAACAGGTTCTTCATGAGCCCGCTCGAGAAACGCGGCGAATACGCGATCGAGATGCGCGGCGAAAAATCTGTCTTCTCAAAATTGTAGAATCCCGGCCCATTGTTTGCTGCTCCGCTGAGGCCGAAAGACAGCGGCGGCACCGCGTCATATCCCAGGCCTTGCTGCATATTCCTGACATTCTGGTTAAACGCCTGACCTGCGTTGACAGTTGGGCCAGCCTGAAATCCATTCACTTCCCACGGCGGCGGGAAGAGCGACCAGCGCAAGCCGTAAGTCAGGGTCAAATTCGATTTAATCCGCCAGGAGTCCTGTCCGTAAAACTCATACCAATTGAGTCCGTAGTCGCGACTTATCGGGGTACCTTCCTGTATCAACTTGCCGCTCTTGTCGAAATTGTAGTTTGCCCTTACATCCGAAACCATTCCGAGCAATCCCAGCATGGGCGAATCGTAGGCGAGTTCCGAACCTACTTTTACCTGCGGATACCCACCGGTGACGGGATCAAGCGGGCTACCTGCATTGGCAAAACCCGTGGGGCTCATCCAGCTCGTAAAACCTAATCCCTGATTCCAGGAATGAAGCGAGCTGAGGCGAGGATTCCGAGCAAAGCCCACATTGGTGCCGAACTGAATGGCGTGCTTCCCCTTGGTCCAGGAAAAATCATCGTTCAAATTGTGAACTGGCAATTGCAGGCCGTGGCTATAGGTGAGCCCTTGATCGAGACCCGTGAAAGTGTTCCATGGCTGGTTTGTATCGCCTGTTATGCCGAGGCTTTGGCGAGTGAAACCCCAGTGGAATGTGTTGGCGAGGGAATTGCTGATTATCACCGTGTAGCCGACCACGCTTCCCTTGCTGTGGTCCACAAGTGTCTGCTCGGCCGGTGCTCCCGGCAGAAAGGGCGCTTGCGGGTTATTCAAATTTTGAAGAGCGCCTCGCCAAAAGATAAGGTGTTTGCCATTTGCGGTCAGATGATAATCAACGCGCGCTATGAAAGCATTGTTGTCTAGGCTGACGGGGGCGCGGAATCGAAAACCGGCATAGTTCAAACCGTCGCCCACGGAGCTGTCATTCGGCAGGACAGCGCCATACGTAGTATTGAAATAATTGAGCATGACCGGGTTCGGTCCCGCTTGCGCACGATTCGCGATCGGGTCGAGATTGGTGATCTGGGTCGCGTTTAGCGCGAAATTGCCGGGCTGGACGGGATAGACTTTATTGCTGATCCCTGTGACTGAGCCTCCTACACAAGCCGATGCAACCTGACAAGGGTACTCGATGATTCCGTCGCGCAAGGTGGCGCTGGGAATCGCGCGCACTGCGCTTTGTTCCTCGCGCTCCCGCGTGCCTTCATAATTGGCAAAGAAAAACAGGCGATCTTTCTTGATGGGTCCCCCTAAGGAAACACCAAAAATATTTCGGATCAGCTTGAGTGGCTTGTTCGGCTGCCCGTCGGTTAATTCGGCTTGCTTGATGAAGAAATCATTGGCGCTCGTAATGGTGTTGCGCATGTATTCGTAAGCCGAGCCGTGGAAGGAATTCGTCCCACTCTTGGTTACAAGAGCAACCTGCGCGCCCGAACCCTGGCCTTGATCGGCGCCGTAATTCGTCGTGGTAACGCGAAACTCCTGGACAGAATCTAAAGTCGTGGGCAGGACAGATGTGAATGCGTACCCGTTGGCTTGGTCGTTTACGTCCACGCCGTCGAGTGAAATGTTGCTTTGATCGCTGCGAGCGCCGTTGACCGATCCGTTCCGCGTGTCGTTGTCCTTATCAATATCCGGGCGGTTTCCGGTGTAGGCTACGCCCGGTTGCAGGCTGAGCAATTCCGGAACGTTGCGGGCTTCGATCGGGATCTGCTTCACCTGTGTCTCGTCAAAAGAATTTCCCAGCGAGGCGTCGACCATGTTCAACGCGGGAGCTTCGCTGGTCACCTTAATGCTTTCGGATGTCTGACCTAGTTTGAGCTGTACGTTCGCCGTGGCAGGCGTACTTACGAGCAGTTGCAGCCCGGTTTGTTCATAGCCTGCGAATCCCGTTGCGCTCACTTTTAGCGTATATGTTCCTGGCGAAAGAAGAAGAAACTGATACTCCCCCTGCGTGCCCGTAGTCGTCGTGCGCTCCGTCTTGGATTCCGGGTTTGCGAGCGTTACGTTGGCGCCGACCACGGCGCTGCCGCTGGGGTCGGTGACCGTGCCACGAACAGACGTCGTCGCCTGCGCCCAAGCCGATCCTCCGAACGTGAAGAAGACAAAAAGGACAAGGGCTGACTTCGTGAGGATGCGCTGACACATCAGCAGTGCGCGAGACGACGCTGCCGGAGAGGCAATTTTATTTTTCATGAACTCGGCAAATTCCATAGGGTCTGCTCCTTCCCGCAGGAAAAGTCAGAATAGGGCCCTGGTCACCTGATTAAAATGCGCAATGGATAGAAAATATAGGAGCACTACTTATCACAGGGAAAATATGGTGTCAATGAAAACTCTACTTGAAATGTGGAGACTTTGCCCTCGGCCTGGGCGGAGGTGCGGCTTCTTTACTTGTCGGCGTGGCAATACCGGCAGCCGGTGCTCGCATCGTTTTTGCGGTGACAATCGATGCAGCCGGCCATCGTCGTGACGTTCGATACTTTTGTCATGACTTCCATCTCTTCCACCTGGCCGTGACACATTTCGCAAGTCATCTTCGCGTCGAGATGCGATCGATGATTCCAGTAAACCCAGCTCGACACCACGTAGACGCGAACCCAGGGAATTGGCTGATTCGATTTTGCAAACTCCGCGAGTTTTTGGATGGAAGGTTTGTCCTTGGCAATCGTCGCATGACAGGCCATGCACCTGCTCGTGGCGGGAAACGTCATGCGGTCGCCGGGCTCCGGATTGATGTGGCACTGCTGGCATTTTAGCCCGAAGGCCAAATGCTTTTTGTGGCTGTATGGGATGGGCTGCGCGGGCGGCTCGGACTTTGTCGCTGAGATATCCTTGCTCGGCGCGGCCGCCGTGGGCGCGGCAGGTTCTTGCGCCGAAAATCCTTGCAACCCGATCGCAGACGGAAGAGACACGAGGACAACGAAGATAGCGGCACGCGACTTCATGCCCAAAACCGGAAGTCTTGAAAATTTTCCGTACACACTCTCACTCGCTCGTCTTGACTGACTCAGGTTAGCCCTTCGTGTATGAGAATTTCCTGAACGGCGCGATGAGCTTCGTCGATGGCCTGATTGGTGAAGGCCGCAGCGCCCGCATCGGCGTTGGCGATGGTGACTCGTCCGAAGCGCTGCCGGCCAATGACGTGCGGACGTTGTTCCGGCGGCACATCAGGATCCGCCAACGTGTCGTAGGTGTATGCATAGCCGTAGGGCCAGCGGTTGACGGTGATTGCGGCAATGTCCTCGGCGGGATCGAATCCGCCCGGACGCAACATGCGTCCGAGCTGACGCCGAATCTGCAACTCGAACTGCTCGAAGGTCGTCGACAGAAGCTCCTGCTGACCGGCGCGGTTCTGTTCTTTCCTCGGCAGCCCTGGTTTATTCGGGTTGCGCACCATGTGAACGAGAATGGGCTCCTCGGGCGTGGTCACGCCACGATAGCCGCCAACGGTCGTGCCCGGGTCGAGCCGGCACTCGGTGTGGTACATGCAGGGAGCGTCGATGGTGGCGACGCCGAGCTTTTCAAATGCGGTCCATTTCCGGAGGAGGACGCTTGTATACATCATCGGCACTTTGGCCGGATATGCGAGCGCCTCGCGCTGGCGCTCGGGGATTTCCGGCATCAGCGAGGGAATGAAGCCGTTGTAGCAGGCCAGGATGCAGTGGCGCGCTCGAACGCCGAGAGGTTTGCCATCCCGCACGTATGCGACGCGCACCGCGCGCGCAGATTCCGGCAGTCCATCGTGTTGCACGCGCACCACCGGGCTGCTCAGCCGGATGCGCACGGGAGCGTCCGCAACGTCGAGTTGGTCGTAAGCCAGTGACGCCTGAACCACGGTGTTCATGGACTGTTTGCCGGGCAAGGCTGCGGGAATCAACTTGCCGACAAGAAGGCGCGCGATGGACGCGTTGCCATCGGGAAAGTGAAACAGGAAAGATCCTTCGTTGAAATTTTCCTCAAACTTCAAACCCAGGCCGTTGAATCCAATCGCGCCGTGCTGCGCCGCCTCGAGCGCCGGCATGGTGTCGACTCGTTTGTTGTTCCTACCGCCCTCTCCAAGAAAAAAAGGCAGCGCATCAGTACGTATCTTCGCGACATTCAGCAGAAAATCCTGATAACTCATGCGGGCAAGCTTGGCCTTTTTTTCTTCTTCGCTCGAACCTGCCAGGTAATCGGGATTTTTACCATGCAAGCGGATGAGATCCGCGCGCGCGGCTTCAGAGAGCGGAGCCTTCTCGAAAAAAGTTTTCCAGGGAAGCCTTCCCTGCCCCGCGACCAGACGATCCTCTCCGAAATGTTCCTTGTCGAAAAACACGCCGGAGCCCAGATTGTGCTTTTCTTCGATCTCGCGGTTGTGAAATTCGGAGCCGCGCTCGACTTCGATGCCAAGATCCTTGATGAGCGCTTTAGCGCAGTAGCTGTAGGGAAAAGGCGTGGCGATTCCCATCGTGCCGCCAAAACCGATAAACGTCTTGCCTTGATAGTGAAATTCGTTTCGCTTGGCGTGGCCGCCAAAATCGTCGTGGTTGTCGAGAATCAAGATTCGCTGATTGGTGCCGAGCGCGGTCTGATAAAAATAAGCCGCGGACAAACCGGAGATGCCACCGCCAACGATGACCAGGTCATACTCTTCGTGGATGTCGCTGTCGGCGACCGGGAATTGCGCGTACTTTCCCTGACGGATGCGCTCAAATTCTTCGACCGCCGCGGGATATTGGCCGCGCAGGCCCGATCGCAACGGAGGATACTGCGCCGCATCCGTGGTCGAGGATGCCTGAGCCGCGTCAGCCGTCAACCCGTTCAGGGTGGCGTAGGCGCCCGTGATTGCGACGGCGACGCCGTTCAAGAAGTCTCGCCGGGCGATGGACCGCCCCATGCCGAGAGCGCGATACTCGTCAAACTTGTCCATGCGATCTTTCTCCGAACTTTCTCCGATAAGTTCCTGGCCGCGTGGGGCAAAGTCTACATCCCTGCTCGGGGAGAGCGGAAGCAAAATTGATTCGAGAGAGGGGGAGGGGGTGTACCCCCCATCGGTGTGGAGGAAAAAATCGCGTAGTGGCATGAAGAGAAAAGAGATATAGGGCGTTTTCCGTTGTTTTACAACGGAGCTCCAATGGGATGACAACGGACGACCTGCCTTCACAAGTACGTCCGCTACGGCAGGCAAGGGGAGTACCCTACCCCCCGGTTCTTGTAAAAGAGTGCGGAACGACTTGATTGCAAAGAAGTTGTCTGATGCACACTTTGTGGCAAAAATACCAAGAGTGCGGGACTCGTTGATTCCAAGAGGGTTGCGAAGTGCGCTTGTTTTCGGAACGCAAAGACCCTCAAGGATCCCAGATAAGCTCGGAGATTGCTGGGTAGAAGTGTGCCGGCAAATGCAGCCAAACGAGCGCTGAATTACACGGTTTACGCGTGAATGCAACCCATGACGGCGGTGAGGCGCGCTCCGTGGGCGAATGAGTAGCTTGGAGAAGAGTGGAGCAGTCCCAGGAAGGGCTGAGTTCGTGCCGGTTTCGCGGATGGATCGAGTTAGCACGCGGCATGTTAGCATGAACGTGACGATAACGGAAGCGATATCCATGGAACGGTCGAATTTAGGGGTTGGATGGTGATTCTGGAGGGTGGAACGTAAAGATCAAAAAGTCAAAAACCCCGCGCTTCGGCTCAGCTCACCACAAGCACGCGCACCCCGCGTATGGCACCCAAATTCGTCTTGGAGGTTTACGTCTGGGCCACCCGCCGGAGATGCGCTACGGGAAGTAGCGGAGGAAAAGATCGAAGGAAAGACGAGCCCACGCTTTGCGAACGGCGCAAAGCTTAGGCCACCCAAGAGATTTCTACTGCTTAATGGTTGCGCCACCCGCCAGTCTGCGTTTCCTGAACGCACCGGCCAGCGCAATCAGTCCGCTGCCCAGCAGGGTGAGTGTGGCAGGCTCGGGCACAGCGGTCGGTGAATCGCTAATGAACGTGTACGTGACGGGACCGGCAGCGCCGGCGACGAACCCAGGTTGACCGACCACTGGAGTGTAGACCAGCCCGTCGCTTCCGCCTCCCAAGCTAACCTCAGTGAGCGACAACACGTTTGCGTAGTTCGCCCCAGGCGGCGCGGAGGTGTCGGCCCCGCTGTCGAAACCATCTTGAGGGTTTGAATAGACAACCAGCGCCCCAATGTCTGGCCCCACGGTCTCGGTCGCATTGAACCGCAGGACATCCTCGAAAATGCTGTTGTCGAAGACTAAAACGTCACCAGAAACCAGGCCCGGAGGGTTCAGCGTATCGTAGGTCATCACATTGGTCAGTCCGCCGGGTCCGGGATCGTTCTGCATTACGCACGGCAACGCTGCATTAGCCCCCGCCGTGTTCGTCAGTGTTCCGATACAATTCTCGTTGACCGTAATAGAGACAGAAAAGACGCTGCCCAGAGCTGGGTTCGAAAAGCAGCACCCAAAAAGTGCACCAAGCAGTACTGGGACGCCCAAAACTCTAATACCGTAAATCCCTTTCATAGCATTCTCCTCATCGGCAGCCGCACCTCTTCGGTAGGCCCACACAATGCCCCTTGTGACCTATTACGGACGACAGCCACCTAGCCCCGAGTTGCGCTTAATTTAATTGCGAAGAGCACACCGAAGACCAGTTTGATTCTCTTATAGAATTTAATCTTGCAGATTCTACTTAACTTAGTAAGAAGATGGGTGCGTCAATTTTACCCATGCGCAATTATTTGCTCAAATTTGACAAAGCGGTTCCTCTCTTTGCCCCTTCCACCGGATCCTTTGAGGGACCGCTGCGACCAACTCCCCATAAGTCGTGCCAGCTCAACCGGTCGATGCAACACCATCTAATCAGTTGATCCGACAATACTTCCCGTGGAGAACCGATCTGTTTGTACGGCGCGATGCAAAGACGCCAAAAACTGCAAAACTCCAGCGACCCTCCTGCGTTCAAGCTCGGACGGTCCTTGTTCTTGCAAGGGCCACGGCTCGCTCGAGATCGAACGCTAGTGCGCAGCCTGAGGGGGAGCGGGCGTACCATCCGACCAGCGGCGTACGGGAATCAGAAAGACGGTAAGGCGCTCCTCCGGATTTTGAAACGTGATAATCGGCGATCCGGGAAGATCCGCGCCCCAAGCCTTGGAATCGGTTTCGGGAGTGAAAAACATTAGATGCGGAAGCCACGGTCCGCCAGCCTGGTCGCCCAAATAGCCTTGCTTCGATAGCATGTAGGACATCGCGCCAGGCTCCGGCGCCGGCAGCTCCTTCTTATCGATGGACGCGGCGACAGCCTCAAACATCCGCGCTTTCGTCCGCCCGGCGATGACCAACTCGGTCTTTTTGATCGTGCGCGGAAGGTAGGACCGCACCGCCGGAGGATTGAGGCAGAGAGGACCGCGAAGTTTAGGATTCCAAAAGTCCGGATCGTTGATTCCGGCAGTCCACGACCTTTCTACGAGGCATACGAAACCGTTCTTCCCCTGAACGGCAGTTTCATAGCCAGCTTTGCCGAGAACCAGAACTTCGGCCTCGCCCGAGATAGAGTCCGGCGCAGCGCTGCGCGCCAGTTTGATCTCTTCGCTGCGATCCGGCATCAGGTATTGTTCGAGCGGAGCCATGGCCGGATAGGCTGACTTGGCGTTTTGAGCTTGCACGGGCCACGCCGCGGCGAACATGGCCACCAGTGCGATGTTGCGCATTGCGCGTGTCCCGAATCTAATTCGTGTCATTAGTCTCTCCTGATTCGCAAGAGATGGACGCCGTTCCGGGGTGCAGTGGTATAGAATTGATATCAACGTATCACGCGTTGCGGCCGCTTGGCAAGATGCGTTGATATCCATATTATTTGTTTATGGTCACCGTTGCGAACCCTACCTTTGAGACAACGCTGCAAGTCCGCGACTCTTGCCTCTGTCTTCATGTGCAGCGAGCCGCCAGGGCGCTGGCACGGCGCTTCGACGATGCGATGCGCCCACTCGGCCTGACCAACGGGCAATTCTCGTTAATGATGTCCCTGAACCGCCCGAAACCACCAGGTATGGCGGCAGTTGCGTCCCTACTCGGAATGGACCGGACCACTCTTACGGCCGTTCTCAAGGCGTTGCGGCGCCGAGGTCTGGTCAAGGTCGCAGCAGACCCTGCGGACGGTCGCGCCCGTCTGATGACGCTGACGGCAAAGGGGCGAAGGTTGCTGGCACGCGCCGTTCCAGTCTGGAGGAATACCCACACCGCAGTCGAGGCACTTCTGCGCGATGGCGATTCAAACCGCCTCCGGAACAATTTACGTGCACTCTCCTGATCATCCCAAGAGGTCGCGAATCATCTCGCCCGTTGCGGTGTTCCGCGTCGCCAACGTCTGCTGGCGAGTTCTTGAAATTATCGCATGAGTACCGTTCGAATGAAATGAGACACCGTAAGTGAAGGGACGAGAAGGGTTTACTGCGATGCGCTACGGGAAGTAGGGGAGGAAAAGATCAAAGCGAAGACGAGCCCACGCTTTGCGAATGGCGCAAAGCGAAGAGCACTCAGGAGATCTCTATTGCGCAAAGGTCGCGCCGCCCGCCTTAAGACTCCTTCGGCAACGTTTGTCCCCAGGCAGCGAGAGCTTCGCGGAGACGGTCGCAGACCTTTTCTGCGAAGAACCCCTGATTGTCAAGCTTCTCGGCTTCCCCCAGTGGCCAGCTATATGTGACTTCTACTCCGGGGCAGATATTCATCTCTCTTCTCGCGGTGCTCATGAATTCCTTTACAAAGGCGGGCCGGTCTGACTCGGAGGCGAGCTGATGGCGGATTAGATCTTCAAAGGCAGTCTTGAATCCCAGCTTCGCTTCATCACCCGCAGAAGTTTGGCCGTGCTGTGGCATCCGTTCCAGCCAGAAAGAAAGATACTCGTCAATACCAACGTCAACTTTGGTCCAAACGTAATTCCTTTGCATGAAGGCAAGGTGCAAATTTGGATCCAGCTCCCAACCTAGATCACGAAGATGAAGCGTGTTTTCCACATGGGGCGGCGCATAAAATGTCCGCGCTTGGCCGATTGTATCGCCAGGATACAAACACAGAGCTAAGGTGTGTCCTTCTTTGTTGTAGACAAGCAGCGCGAACCGAGCACTTTCTCCTGCTCCAAGGTCGAGTCTGATTCCGTTCGTTTGTCCGATGCCGCGCAGTATCTGGGTGCAGCGGGCGTTGACGCGGGAGGGGCTGCCGCCGCAGCGCGCCAACGTCGAGTAGGGGCACAGGCTTTCAAATTTGGTTTCAACATATTCGAGGAACTGTCGAGCCAGTCTCTCTTCAGTGCCGGTCAACAGTCCGCATTCAATCAACCCCCAGATAGCCTCGATCAGATCGTTCCAGGATATCTCTACGGCCCGCCCGTGAATCTTCTGAGGGATGTTAGCGGTGGCATCCTTTTGGTCCGCAGCCCCAATCTTTGCTTCAACTAGGACAGTCCATCCACAATCGTAAGTAAGAACCGCATCATATCGTCGCCCTTCGTCGGTTATCGTGATGCTGGCAGGGTTCGCCGACGGATTGCCGGTCAGATGTACTAGAACAGCGTCACCCTGAGAATCCAAGTTAGAGACTTCCAGCGCTAAGCGAGAGGTCTGCGGTTGTAAGTCCATGAAGGTAGGTAGTGCGGAATTAATTTCGCGTACCGTGTTAACGAAATGGGCATGGACGACAGGGCTCAGGTTAAGCAACGCGAAGAAACCTCGAGTAAGCGAAGTCTCAAAGTGGCCGACATCACCGCTGTAGGGAAAGAAATAATTGAGATGGCGTTCTGACATGCGAGTCTCAATGCGTCAGACAGGATGTAAAGGTATTGTAGCCAAGTTCTCAGCGCTGCGCCCGATTCAGAGAAACCTGCCTCCAGCAAAAACGGCTTGAAAACAGTGGCGCGCCTGGGGCGACTTGAACGCCCGACCTTGTGCTCCGGAGGCACACGCTCTATCCAACTGAGCTACAGGCGCGCGGAGAAGCTTCGGCGAAATAAAGTTCGCAGAAGCGCAATAAGGCAGGGAGACAGCCTCCTGCCATTGCTGATTCTAACCTTGAACTCAAACGGGCGCTAGTGGCTGGACCCCGAAACGCCAGCAGAAATTGTTTGAACTTCGGGGGCTGAAGCCCCCCTTTCTTTTCTGCGTGTTATGTCGGAGCTGAAGCTCCGACCTCCTAAAGAAATCTGTGCCACGGGACTTTTTCCGCAGGCTGCGGAAGTTCGAAACTTACACCTCCATGGCTAAAGCCACTCCCCGGCCAAGTGTTCTTCGGCGGCACCTAAGGTGCCGCTCCCCTGACTGAAGGTCAGGGGCTTCTACCTCCCCGGCTAAACAGCTTGCGCAAAAAGCCGATTTGGATCGTTTTCTCAGCGTTACCTAATCTCTACCCGTACTGGCTGTGTCAGATTCACCTGTGGCAAGCGCACAAACTGAAGTCTGTGCTACCCACTTAGCCTTTGGCGCGGTCCTTGATTTGGCGGGCGAGCTTTTCGACTTCTTCGGCTTTCTTGACCAAGGCTACGGAAAGGACGGCTGAGGAGTCCGTCTTTTCGATTTCGTCCTTCAATTGGGTGGCGAGCTCGTAGAGCTTTTCGATTTCTTTTTTAATTTCTTTTTGATTCTGCTCGAGGAGAGACTTGGTGGAGCTCGCGGGCGGTTCGGAAGGCTCGGAGGTCTTGTCGTCCCGGGGAAGCTTTGGCGGACCGGGAACGGGGTTCTGGGCGGAGGTCCGGCCGAGAAAGACCGCGCCCAAGGCAGTAAGAATCGCGAAAAGCGCGCGGCGCCTGGAACCGGACATGGAAACCTCCGAGGTCAGCGGAGCGGCCGCCTTCGACTTGCGGCCCGACTCGCAATGCTATACTTTCCCTCGCTGAGAACATGATGTCCAGTACCTTCATGCGCTGGCCCGAATTCACGATAACGATTCTTCTGGAACTCGCCGGGATTTTTGTCATCGCCCTGCTGGTGAATAGATTTCTGCGGATGATGACAAATTTGCTCATCCAGCGAGCGACGTCGCAGTCGCGGGCAGCGCAAGTCCGAGAGCAGCAGACACGCACAGTGGCCGGCGTGCTGTACGGCGCGGCAAGCAAAGTGGTGTGGGCGGTCGCTCTGCTGACGGCCCTGGATAAAGCTCACATTAATCCCGTGCCGGCCTTGACGCTGGCCGGGCTGGCCAGCGTGGCCGTGGGTTTCGGGGCGCAGAATCTGGTGCGCGACATTATCACCGGCTTTTACATCGTTCTCGAGGATCAATTCGTGGTGGGCGATACGATTCAGGTCGGCAACACCGTGGGAAGAGTGGAGCATCTAACTCTGCGGCGGACGGTGGTGCGGGATGCCCAGGGGGCGCTGGTCACCATCGCGAATGGAGAAATCCGGACGGTGGGAAATCTGAGCCGGGATTGGTCGCAGGCGTTCGTGGACATAGCGCTGGCGCCGGACACACCGCTGGAGCGGACATTGCCGGCGATCGAAGCCGCAGCAGCGCAACTTCGGGGAGATCCGGCCTGGTCGCAGGCCCTGGTCGACGGCCCGAAGATTCTGGGGATCGAAGAACTGGATCGCAGCACGTCGAAGCTGCGGCTGCAGGTGCGGACAGCGCCGACGCGCCAGGACGAAGTGGCCCGCGAGCTGCGGCGGCGAATCCAAATGGAGTTTCAGAAGCAGGGGATTCCCCTGACGAGCGTGCAACGCATCGAGCTGGCTAACACTTCCCTTCCCGCGCAGGGGACGACGCAGCCAGGCCCCGCGAATTAACAACGGGGACTAACGACAGGAGGACCAGCAATGGCCCAGATTACGTACGATGAAGTGAACTTAATGCTGCGACTCTATGACATGCGCCGCGAACCGAGGCTACGCCAAGCACGCGCCTGGTTTGTCGAGCATTTTCATCCGGTAACGCCCGAAGACATGATGGAGAAGTATCCTCAGGGAGGCGAAGAGAATACCTACATCCGGATGGTGATCAGCTACTGGGACATGGTGGCCAGCATCGTGAACCGAGGGCTGATCAACGACGAATTATTCTTCGAGAGCAATGGAGAAATTTGGGTGGTGTGGGACCGCATGCGGTCAATCGTGCCCACGTGGCGGGCGGCTTTCAAAAATCCGCACCTCTTTTCCAGCATCGAGGAAACCTGCAAGCGGCTGGAATCCTGGCGCGAGAAGCGATCTCCCGGATCCAGCTCGGCGATGCGGCAAATGATGGAGCAGATGCGGACGAAAGCAAAGGACGCGTGAAATCTTCCAGCGGGGCAATTCCTCCGGAGGCCGAAAATCAGCGCACCCGCGTTGAGGGCTCAGGTTCCGCAGGCGGTGAAATCAATTTCAGAGCATCGGGCTTGGCGATCTTGCAGCAGTTGCGGCCTGAAGCTTTTGCGGCATACAAAGCTGTATCCGCTTCATTAAGAAGCTCCTCAAGGGGACGATCTCCCCAATCGGAAGTGGAGATGAGACCCAGGCTCATGGTGACGTCGACGGGACCCCGGGAGGATTGAACCGGCCTGGTGCCAATGTTTTTGCGGATCTCTTCGGCGCGCATGAAAGCAGGGGAAGTCCGACAATTATTCAAGACGATGAGAAATTCCTCACCGCCGTAGCGGCCCACGAAATCATACGAGCGAACGGAGGAAAGGAGACGGCGGGCAATTTCCTGCAAGACCTCATCCCCCACCGCGTGACCTCGCGTATCGTTGACGGCCTTGAAGTGATCCACATCGCCGAGAAGAATGGTGGTGCAGCCTTGTTCCCGCCGGGTGCGCGAGAGTTCCCGCCCCAGCAGATCCATGATCACTCCGCGGTTGAAAAGACCCGTTAATGAATCGTGCGTGGCCTTGAAGCGCATTTCCTCGCGGGCCTCAACCAATTTATCTTCCAATTGGAGGATACGCAGGCCGCTTCGCAGGCGCGCCTTCAATTCTTCGGCATCGCAAGGCTTAATCAGATAATCGTCCGCCCCCGACTTGAGGCCCTGGACGATGTCCTGCTTCGATTCCTTGGAGGTAAGCAGAATCATATAAACATAGTTCAACTTTCGATCGCCGCGCACGATCCTGCAGACCGAAGGCCCATCAAGACCAGGCATCATCCAGTCCAGCAACGCCATCCGAGGACCGTCTGGCCGGCACAATTGATCGGCGGCAAGGCTGCCGTTTTCCACGGCCATCACCTCGTACCCCGCGCGTTGCAGGATTTTTTCCAACAGCTTGCGCGAAATCGCTTCGTCGTCCGCGATAAGTATCTTCACCGCCGGACCTCCTCAAGATACGTCTCCAGCTCAGGCAAGAGGCCCGAGACCTCGTTTTCAAAGAGCCCCAGACTTTCCTTCAAGCTCGATTGGTCTCCCTCACGCGCAGCCTTTTCCAAGCGCCCCAAGAGATCAGCCGCGCGCCGCGCCGCCATGTTCAAAAGCATGCCTTTCATGGAATGAGCGACGACCTCCACCTGCTTGGCGTCCTTCCGAGCAACGGCCTCCTTCAAAGAGACGTGATTGCGCGGGAAATCTTCCTTGAAGATCTCCAGGAGAACCTGCACAAGTTCCCGGTCCTTCTCGGCCCGCTCGAATAATTCAGTGAAATTGACGACACGTTCTCTGAACTCCTCGGAGGACTTGTTCATGGATTTTTTCCTGACGAAATAATCTGCTTCAAGACGCGATCCACCTCGGCGCGAAGCGCTCGGCGGCGAATGGGGATTAACAGGTTCGCAGGTCTTGATTTTTCTTCGGCCAACACACACAGTCCTCCACACCAACAGAAATGCTGCTTTTGAGGGAGGCAAGTCGAAGGCCATCGACCCGGTATTTCTTCATCCTAGGCGCCTGAAACTATTGTAGTTACAAGTTTTGCCAGTAAGAGGAATGAGAGGCAGCGTTCCGAACTGAAACAATCTTTCGGGAGTGGTTCAGCCGGACACTTTCTGACCGCCTTCGGTTTTGTTCGTGCGCCGATCGGATGTCATCTGGAAGAGTAGGCACGCCGAAACCCACGGACTAGAATTGCTTGACAGTGTGGCGTTCGTGGTATACAGACAAGAAAAGCGTAACCCTATTGTTTGCCGCGGTTACACTTTCTTGGGGGGGATATGAACCGTTCGAAGTGGACCTTCGCAGCCCTTGTGTATTCATCGGTTTTGCTGTTGGTTTTTCTCGAAGCGGTTGCACCGGCCGCGATGGGTCAGGCCGTGACCGCGACGCTTTCGGGAAAAATTGCCGACTCCTCGGGCGGGAGCATCGCCAAAGCCAGTATCACCATCTCCAATACCGCGACGGGATTTTCCCGCAGTTCGCAAAGTTCGGATGCGGGAGAGTACAGCATACCCTCGCTACCCGCGGGAGATTACAAAGTCGTCGTCGAGTTTGCAGGGTTCCGCGGACAGACCAAGGACATCACGCTGCAAGTAGGGCAAAGCGCGGCCTTAGATTTCACATTGTCTCCCGGTCAGCTTACGGAGAAGATTGAAGTGGAGGCCACTTCGGAACTAATAGAACCGACGCGCACCCAGGTGAGCACGGTTATCACCGAGCGCCAGATTGTCAATTTACCGGTTAATGGGCGCGAATTCATCGATTTTGCCCTGCTCTCACCGGCGGTTACGGTAGGTGATACGACTTCCGGCAGCACGGACGTCATCGTGGAGCCGGTGACTAAGCTGTCGTTCGCGGGACAGAACATCCACTACAACTTCATCGCGGTGGATGGCGCTGACGATATTTCCACCGCGTCGGGAATTCAGCGTGGAACGCCGCCGCAAGAGTCGGTCCAGGAGTTCCGTGTGATCAACTCGGATTATTCGACGGAATTCGGCCGGGCCGTGGGCGGCATCGTGAACATCATCACGCGCGGCGGCACGAACGAATGGCACGGCACTGCCTATGAGTATTTTCGCAACAACAAACTCGACGCCATCAACCTCCTGCAGGCGAGCGGGGCACACGTGCTACGCCAGAATCAATTTGGGGCCGCCATCGGCGGGCCAATTCAAAAGGATCACACCTTCATTTTTGGGAATTACGAGGGTCAGCGCCGGGGTGAATCGCCTTTTTATAATTCCGCCGTCCTCAGCAACATTGGTCTTATCAATACCCTAAAGACGACTCTTTTCAACCTTCCTGCCGAGCCGAATCTCGGCAGCGTCCTGAGAACGAATGACACTGACAACGGTTTTCTCCGTCTCGATCACAGTTTTGGAACAAACCAGAACCTCTTCATCCGCTATTTCGTCAATGACGGCCGCTTGCTCAACCAGTCGCCGCTCAATGACGGGTTCGACTTGCCGTCAGCCTTCAAGAATAATTTTTATCGTGATCAGTCGATCGCGGGCACTCTCGCTTCCGTGATCAGCCCCAAACTCGTAAATGAGCTGCGCATGCAATTTGCTCGGAGATCTTTCGATTTTCCGACGGTCACCACGCAGCCTCACCTGGAAGTCTCCAACACCTTCACGACCGGGGTGAATCGAGGCAATCCGGATTTCTACCGTGAATCGAGGTTCGAACTTGTCGACAACGTCACGCGCAGCCTAGACCGCCACACCATCAGCTTTGGTGGCAATTACAATTTCGTCCGAACCACGGAATCATTTCCTCTTTTTTACCCCTTTGAAGGCGATTTTGGATGCATCTTTGCCGCTCAGTGCCCGTTCAGTCTTCAAGCTGGCTCGCCATTCGTGCTGTTCTTCGAGCGATTCCAGGCCCCCAACTTTACAGAACCCACATTCAACACGAGTGTCTTTCAGGGTGGCAGGATTTCATCCGCCATCCGCAATGAGGCCGAAGGCAGCCTGGACCATACATATGACGGCCTGTATATCCAGGACAAATGGCGCGCCACGGACCGGCTAACTTTGAATGCCGGGATACGCTGGGAGTGGGAAACGTGGCCTTCCAACGTGCTCGACACGCAGTGGAAGAATTTCGATCCGCGCTTGGGTCTCGCCTACAACGTCGGCACAAAACGCAAAGTGGTTGTGCGCGCAGGCTTCGGCCTATTCCACGGGATCATACCGGCCCCATTGCTCGCCTGTCAGATTCCGTCCTGTGGTGGCACAAATGGGAAATATCCCGGCCGGCCCTTTGAGGATTCGCTGGACTCGAAAACGAGGCTGTTTGCTTTCGCCAGTGCACCGAATATTACCTCCATTGCTCTGGCAGACATGCTCGGCGGAACTTACCCTGACGCAGCTCCGCTGGGCTTCTGTCCAGGTGGAACGGTCTCTGGCTGCGGTTTCTTTGGGGACGCCACAATCGTGCGCTTCGTCAAGGATCACAAGAATCCGTACGGAATCCAGGCCAGTGTGGCGCTGGAATTCGAACCGCTTCCAGACACAACCGTCAGCATAAGCGGGCTTCACGTTCGAGGGGTGCACCTTGGCAGCTTCTTCAACGTTAATCAACCGGACCCCTCCGGGCAGGTGCTGGTTCACGATTCAGAGGGCAGGTCTGGACTCAAGAATACGTACTTCGCGGCCCCTGGAATTCCGGGGTCGCGCAGCGCCGCGCCAGGGTTCCCCACGCTGTACGCCGTTTACTTTGAAGCGACCTCGCGGTGGGATTCGCAGTACGACGGACTGTTAATCAATGTAAACAGGCGTCTGGCGCGCAATTTTTCCTATGGACTCAGCTATACCTGGTCCAAGTCGATCGATGACGGGCCGAACCCCAGCTTTGTGCTGATTCCCCAGGACAGTCAGAACTTCCGGGCGGAACGCGCTCTTTCTTCAGACGACGTCCGCAATCGGCTGGTGCTGAATGGGACGGTCACGACGCCTAAGACGTGGAATCCGTTCGCCCGCGACTTCTTGGTCAGCTTGATCGCCACGGTTCAGTCCCCGCAGCGATTCACTAAATTTGCCGGTTTCGACGCCAACGGCGACATTTTCGGGAACAACGACCGTGTGGGAATTGAGCCTCGCAACACCTTCGTAGGAGACGACTACCGTTCCGTCGATCTTCGCGTCTCCCGGACACTTCGATTCCAGGAGAAAAGAAGTCTCGAGCTGATCGGAGAGGTCTTTAACCTCTCCAACACCTTGAACGTTCGTTTCTTCAACACCGTCTATGGCGCATCGGATTTCTGCCCGTTCAATCCCGCGGCTAACGGATGTCCTGCTACGCCATCCGGTTTACGTGAAGGTTCACCGAACCCACTGTACGGGACACCCCGAGCAGTAAATAACCCCCGCCAGATTCAATTGGCCGTAAAATTTAGCTTCTAGCAATTTCGTGTCACGGTATGACAGAATCCGGCTTCGGAGAATGACCGCGGCCGGATTCCTTGCTTTCGAAGACTGACTGGCTGCCTCAAACAAAATTACAAATGGCAGTTTTTCGTCCTCTTTCACGCTCCGATACTTCTTTCCTGGTTGACGAGGCATTCGGCTCGCTCAACGCGCGGCGCCTTCTTTTACTGGGTGGCATCGGCTTGATTCTGGCCGGGATGCTCTTCGGCGACATCTTCGCGGTGTTCGTGCTGCACCAAAATGCAGCAAATGTGGGTGCGAGCCTGGCAGACGCGGCCCACGCGGCGCTCGCCGGCAATACCTCCGCGGTAATCGCAAATTTCCAAAATGTCGGCGGATTTCTGGAAAATCGCGGCACCAAGGTGGACACGCACGTCCACATGATCGATTTCGGCTATCTCGCGCTGATGCTCGCAATTCTTCAGCCCTGGATTGCTCTGTCCGATGCCGCTAAGCGCCTCCTGGCATGGCTGTTCCTTTCCGGAGCCGGAGTGTTGCCTGTCGGCGTTTTCTTGATTCACTACGTTGGGCTCGCTTACAGCCCGTTGCAAGCAATCGGCTGGGCCAGCATTTTTGCCGACCTTGGCGGTTTGTTTGTACTGCTCGCGACGCTCGCCTATTTTGGCGGTCTGTGGAGGAATTTCAGAATTGCAGCCGGCCCGCGGGTTAAGGACAGGTTGTTATCGGACCGCGGCGTCCCGGGCCGCATGCTTCTCGGCGGAGGAGTCCTGCTGGTGTTGCTCGGATTTCTTCACGGGTCATACTACGCGGCGGTGGATTTGTACAGCCACGAAGCGCGCGACTACGGAATCCTCTCGCAAATGAGCTCGAGCGCAGCACAGCGAGACACTGCCGCAGTCGATAAAGCTTTGGCGGATTATGGCCAGCTTCAGGGCGAGAAGGCGGTGAACATTGCCGCGCATGCGCACGCCATCGAATTTGGCCTGCTTGCGATCATGCTGGCTTTTTTCCAGCCTTATGTGAGTCTTCGAGAAACATGGAAGCAGCGCTGGGCCGCCGTTTTGTTGGCCGGTTCGCTCCTGCTGCCGGTGTGCGTGCTGCTGGAATTAAACTACGGCCTCATCGCCGGTGGGCTGGCGGATCTTGGCGGCCTACTCGTAATCATTGCGCTGCTGGCGATGTGGGCCGGCATCTTGCGTTACACGGGCAGCCTGGATGCCGGGGGAGAAATCCAATGAGCGCAGCGCGGCGCGTCCTGTTGATCGGAGGGATAGCACTGGCGCTGTGGGGAATGGGTTACGGACTGTGGTACGCCGTTTTCGCGGAACACCAGGCGCTTGACGGCATCGGCTCGTCGCTGGCGACCGGATTTTCCGCGGCCGCGGAGCGGAATCCGGCTTCGGCGGAAGCAGCTCTTGCGAGATATCGCGAGGCAAAATACGTCTATGACCGCCAAGTCGATGTTCACGGCCACTGGATTGGGCTGGCCATGTTGCTCATTGTGCTCGGGATTGGCTTCGACCGCGTGGTTTTCTCGGATCGCTTGAAATTATTGCTGGCGTTGGGCCTCTTCCTGGGCGCTGTGTTATTTCCGCTTGGCGTTCTGTTGCAAACGATGAGCCACGGTTCCGTGCCTCGCGCAATCGCCATCGCAGGATCGGCGCTCGTCATTGCTTCTCTCGCGGTGGTCGCTATTGGGTTCAGTCGAGCCCTGGCACCGGCGAAATAAAACTAGCGACGAAAAATTGTAGTCAGCGCTTCTCTTGTGCCAAGAATTTCTTCAAACACAGGCGGTAAGATTCAGGCGAGTTGAAATCTTCATAGACCGATGCGGTGTCGACCTCAACGATTCGAATGCGTTCCAGGCGCCGGTAAACGACTTCGCGGGCAGTCTGGGCTTGAAAAAACTCTTTGCGAAGTGCCGATGAAATGATTACGGGATGGCCGTCGGTTCGCTTATACCGGGGCATGACGATTTGCTGAGAAGATTTGCGTGTTCGGAAGGCTCGAACTAGCTTTCGAACAGTCTCCTTGCGAAGTAGTGGCTGGTCAACCGGATAGATCAAGAACGCCGATTTTGCAGGCACACGCCGGAGCGCACATTGCAGCGAGCTTAATTGCCCTTTGCGCCAGTGGCGGTTAAGGATTGCCCCAGCTTGTCGTGGCACCGCGCGGCGCACGCGTCTCGCGTGGCATCCCAGGACAACGATGGGAGTTTCCAGGCCCATGCAATTTTCCACCGCGATCGCCAGTGCCGTTCTCCCGCCAAATTCAGCCAAGGCCTTGGGAACGGGCAAGCGCTTCGAGCGGCCCGCGGCGAGAATGATGGGCACAATTTTCTCGTGATGTTTCATCGCTGGGGCTGCGGCAGGATACTCGACGCGAGACGCAAACTCCAAGGATTATCGGGCAGCAAGACGAATCTTCTTTCGCGTCGCGTGAAAATCATGCGTTTCGCCTTGCCACTCGGCGTCATTCCAACTAAAATGCCGTCGGCGCTGCGACCTTGCTTCTTACTTCCGTTGAAATGCGCGGCCCCTTAACCCTCCCAGAGGGCAAGCAGGAACGACTTTGTACGCACACCCATTTTCCTATCATCGTGCCGCCTCTCTCGAAGAAGCCGCCAACCTCCTCCAGCAACTCGGTGAAGACGCCCGGCTGATCGCAGGCGGCCAGAGCTTAATACCTCTCATGAAGATGCGCCTGGCACGGCCCACGGCGTTGATTGACATCAACTTTATCCCAAGCCTTGATGTAATCCAGCGGAACAACGGAGAACTGCGCCTCGGCGCGCTGGTGCGCCATAGCGAGATCGAGCACTCCGAAGCCGCTTCCGCCATTCCGATCGTGCACGACTGCGCCGCTGGTATCGCCGATGTGCAGGTGCGCAATCAAGGAACGATCGGCGGATCAATCGCCGAGGCAGATCCGAGCGGCGATTGGGCCACGTCCCTCCTCGCGCTGGACAGTTCCGTGAGGTGCTTCCGGCCGAAGGGAGAGCGAACCGTTCCGCTCAACGATTTCATCAAGGACGCCTATACTTCCGTCCTGGAACACGATGAACTGGTGCACGAGGTGGTCGTCAAGGTGCCGCCAAAAAACAGCGGCGGAGCTTATGTGGCGTTCAAACGCAGCGCCCCGGTCTACGCCACGGTGAGCGCCGCGGCGCAAGTGACGCTCGATGATAGAGGTTCCTGCAAGGACGCCCGCATCATTCTGGGTTGCGTGGGCTTGATGGCCATTCGCGTAAAAGACGCGGAGTCAGCTCTTCAAGGAAAGCCGATTAGCGACAAAACGATTCAACAAGCCGCGGAAGCCGCGCGCGAAGCCGCCGAACCGCAAAGCGATATGCGCGGCTCGGCCGACTACAAACGGACGCTCGTGGCGGCGCTGGTGAAGCGCGCCATCGGCATCGCGGCGCGCCGGGCACTGGGAGAGCAGGTGGAGGCAGGACACGAATATGTCGGACGCTGAAAAAATACGCGTGCGTATTCGCGTGAACGGCGAACCGCGGGAAGCGGAAGTTGAGCCGCGAACGCTTCTTGTCGAATTTTTGCGCGATCACTTGAACCTGACCGGTACGCACATCGGCTGCGACACCACGTACTGCGGAGCGTGCACCGTTCTCCTGGACGGCCGCACCGTGAAATCCTGCACCCTCTTTGCTCCGATGGCGGACGGGTGCGAGATAACCACCGTCGAAGGGCTGGCCAAGAACGGGAATCTCCATCCCGTACAGAAAGCGTTTGCGGAATGCCACGGCCTGCAATGCGGGTACTGCACGCCGGGCCTTCTCCTCTCAGCGCTTCATCTTCTTAGCAAGACTCCCAAGCCGACGGACAAACAGATTCGAAAGGCCATCGCCGGCAATACCTGCCGCTGCACGGGCTACCAGAATATTTTCAAAGCGATTCGTTCCGCGGCTGCCGAAATGGAGAAGCGCTAGAGTATGCAGATCAAGTTTGGCGGCGATTTCACCGTAAAGAAAAAGCCCGAAGAAGTTTACGACTTCCTTGTAGATCCAAACCGTTTCTGCCCACTTTTGCCGGACTATCAAAGTATGGAGATCCAGGACGACAAGAATTTTCTGGTGAAAGTCAGCGTGGGGATTTCCCATATTCGCGGCACCGCGGCGGTAAAAATGTCCTTGGTCGATGCCGAGCGCCCCACTCGCGCCGTCTACGAAGGAAATGGCGACGTGCCGGGCGGCTCGGCAACTTTGCGGGCGGGCTTCGAGCTCGAACCGGCGCAGGGCGGGCAAACAAAGGTCAAGTGGACGGGGCAATCGAGTGTCCTCGGACGAGTGGCTTCGCTTGCCGGCGGACTCCTCGAACCGCTGGCGAAAAAGAATGTGCAAAAGCTGATTGATGGCCTGCAGAAGGCGCTGACCTAGGCGCGGGATCGAGCGATGAAGAAAACGGTGCGCGCAAGAGTAAAAAAGAAAACCGCGGCGAAACCTCGTAAAGGGACGGCGCCTGTTTCCGCCAAGTGGGTCGGTCAGCCCATCCAGCGCAAGGAAGAAGATCGTCTGGTGCGCGGCAAGGGCATCTTCGTCGATGACCAGAAACTCACCGGGATGTCGCACATCTGCTTTGTGCGCTCGACTTATGCGCACGCAAAGATCAACAGCGTGGATGTTTCGAAGGCTGCGGCGCTCCCCGGCGTAGTCTGCACGCTGACGGGTAAAGAAGTGAAAGGCCTGGTGCAGCCGTTCATCGAAATCGGACCTGACGTGGGGCAAAAAATTGCCGACTATCCTATGGCGATCGACCGGGCCGTGTATCAAGGAGAGCCTGTCGCGGCGGTCGTTGCGGAAACGCGAATGGGAGCCGAAGATGCCGCCGAGCTCGTGGAAGTGGATTACGAGCCGCTTCCGGCGGTCATGACCGCGGAAGATGCCTCCAAGGACGAAACCCTGATCCATCCCGAGATGGGCACGAACCGCAACTGGCACGGATTGTTCGAGTACGGCAACGTCGAAAAGGCGCTGAAGCAGGCGGCTAACGTTGTGCATATCAGCAGGCTGCACTTTCACCGCTTCTCGAGCACGCCCCTCGAAAACAACGCGATGATCGCGTCATGGGATTCGCGATCCGACCGCATCGAGTATTGGTCGAACAATTCTTTTCCTTCCTTCGCCGCGCAATTTCTTTCACCAGCGCTCGGCGTGCGCATCGACCAGATTTATATGAAGAGTTTCGATATCGGCGGAGGCTTTGGGATCAAGATTACCAACTATCCGTATATGGCGCTGTGCGCGCTGGCCTCGCGAAAAACCGGTGGCCGCCCAATCAAGTGGACGGAAACCCGCACCGAACACATGCAGGCGAGCGCCCACGGCAACGAACGGACGTTTTTCGATACCCGGGTCGGACTGGACAAAAACGGCGTCATCACTGCGATCGATTCGCGGCACGTGGATGATTGCGGCGCGTATCCGCGATACGAACCGCTAGGCTGCGTCATCTGGGCGCAAGTGCTTCCCGGTTCTTATCGGGTTAAAAATATCCGCATCGACATGAATCAGGTGGTGACGAACAAATGTCCTGTGGGCCCGAACCGCGGCTATTCACGCATGCAACACTTGTGGTTCCTCGAGCGCGTTCTCGATATTTGCGGGCAAAGCCTCGGAATTCCCGCGGATGAGATGCGCGTGCGCAATTACATTCGTAAGGACGAGATGCCCTACGAAACGCCCAACGGCTGCGTTTACGATTCCGGGGATTACGCCAGCATGCTGGCGCTTGCGAAAAAGCTGATGGGATGGGACGACTGGAAGAAAAAACAAGCCGCAGCGCGCAAAGAAGGCCGGTGGTTCGGCCTGGGGATCGGCTCGACACTCGATTCCGGCACCAATAATTTCGGCCAGGCGCGCATCATCAATCCGGGCGCGCCGTATTCGGGTCAATCTAAAGCGGCGATCGCCAAGCTCGACATTTACGGCGAAGTTGTCGTCAGCATGGGTTCTGTTCCGCAAGGACAAGGCCATGAAACGACGGCCGCGCAGGTCGTCGCCGACGTGCTGGGGATTACGCCGGACATTGTCAAGGTGAAGCCGGGCTTCGACACGGAACAAAATGCCTACACCGGCCACACCGGAACGTACGCGAGCCAGTTTGCCGTCACGGGACTTTCCGCGATCCACGGCGCCGCAGCAAAACTTCGAGCGGAAATGAGCCGGTTGGCGGCCTGGGCGCTCCAGGCCAAGGAGAAGAACCTCGAATTTGGCATTGGCGCGCAAGGCCCGGAAGTGCGCGACACCCGCTCGAAAAAATCCATCAATTACTGGGCGCTCGCGAATCTCGTCAATGTCAACAACGCCGGGATGCCCGAAGAGTTGTGGGATGTCACGCTGAACTGCCGTCACGTCTATCACGCGCCCTTCAACGTGCCGGACGTCAAGCGCAAATTCGGCAACCTTACGCTGACGTATGCGGCGCAGATCCACCTAGCCGTCGTCGAAGTAGATCGAGAAACGTATCAGCCGAAGATCCTCGCTTACGCTTGCGTGGACGATTGCGGACGGGCCATTAATCCCCGAATCGTCGAAGGCCAGGTGCACGGTTGCACGGCTCACGGAATTGGCGCGGCTTTGATGGAAAATTGCGCGTACGATCTTGACGGCAACATGCTCGCCTCGACCTTCAGCGATTACACGCCGATCACGTCGATGAACATGCCCGACCTGCTCTACGGGCACATCGAATCGCCGTCGCCCTTTACTCTGAATGGAGCCAAGGGCATGGGAGAAGGCGGCGCCGCGCCGGTCCACACGATGTGCGCGGCTTTGCAAGACGCGCTATATCCGAGCGGCGTTATCATCGAGGATTCCCACAACACGGGTGATTCGCTCTTCCGCTCCTTGCAGCGCAGCAGGACCGGGGAGTTTGCGGCGATGGTTCGCGTCGAACATCAACGCGCGGGCCGCTGAGAGTTATCGATCTGTTCGCTGGGAATTCGGCAGGGGGCAATTTCAGCCGATGTTCCCCTCCCTGCTTCAGGATGAGTCGAGATGAAACGTGTCTGCATCATCGGCTGCGGATCCATTGGCAGCCTCTACGCCGCGCACTTAGCGCGTGTGGCGGAAGTTTGGGCGTTCGTTCGTCGGCCGGAGCACGCGCGTGCCCTCAACGAGCACGGCCTGCGAGTTACGGGCACGCATGATTTCCACGCGTCGCTGCGAGCTTCACACGATCCCGCGGAGCTTCCCGAGTTCGACTTGGGAATCGTCTCGAGCAAAGCCACGCAGACGGCAGAGGCCGTCCGGCCGGTGGCGCATCTTTTTAAGAACGGCGCGATTCTCTCCTCGCAAAATGGGTTGGGCAGCGAGGAGATCATCGCCAACCTTGCGAAGACTTACGTGATTCGCGGAACAACGTTCATGAGCGGCACACGCCACAGCGACACGCACGTGCAATATGAACTCGATACACAAACGTGGATGGGCCCGTTCGAACCAACTAAAACTCCGTTCTCGCTCGTGCAAGAGGCTGCGGACATGATCAACCGGTCCGGGCTGAAAGCCGTGGCCCTTCAGGATGCGCGCCCCGCGCAGTGGTCCAAGCTGATTTTCAACGCTTCCGTCAATTCCGTCGCGGCGCTTACTGAGCTTCCACACAGCTTTCATTTCGCGCAGGAAGCGGAATTCGGTGACCTTGGACACTTGTTGCACGATTTGATCGAGGAGGGCAAGCGCGTGGCCGCGGGCCTCGGGATCTCCCTTCACGAAGATCCCTGGGAAATGAACAAAATTGGCGCGCAAACCGATCATCCGCCATCCATGCTGTATGACATTCGCCATAAGCTGAAAACGGAAGTGGACTTTCTGGGCGGCGCAATTGCGCGCGAGGCGAAACTCGCCGGGATCGCGGCCCCCCTCCACACCGCTCTCTACCGGTTGATCAAGGCAAAAGAAGTATCCTGGACGTACCGCGGCAAGGAGCACGCAGCAGTAAAGTAGCTGGAGCCTTTGTGGGATATCCGCTCGACCAATTGAAATGGGAACGTGTGCGGCAAGCGCTGGCGCGGCACAAACTGGACGCTGTTGTGGTGCGCGCGCCCGACAACGTGCTCTACCTGACCAATTACTGGACGATGAAGGGGTACGACCTCGCGATTTTCCCGCGCGAAGGCGAACCCATTCTGCTGGTGATCGAGCCGCAATTCCGCGAAGCACAGCGTACCGCGTGGAACAAGGATGTGCGCTTTTTCCCTTTCTATCATCCTAAAGACCCCCGGCCGCCGATGATTCGCGCAGTCGAGATTGCGGTGGACGTTTTGCGCGCGCGCAAACTCGATGGCCGCGTCGGCATCGAGTTGTCGCAAACCTCGCAGATTTGCGATCGCATGGTCGGCGAGCCTACTGTTTACTGGCAGGGCTTCTATGAAGCGTTCCGCGCGAGCTGCAAAGAAATAGCCGACGCGACACCAATGCTCGCGGAACTCCGGATGATCAAAACGCCGCAGGAAATCGAACGCATGCGGCTGGCCAACGAACTTGCGGCCATCGGGATGGAACATGCCCGCGACAACATAAAACCCGGAATGAAAGAAAGCGAAGTGGCCGCCATGATTGAAGGCCACATCCACTCCGTCGGCATCGGGTACAAAGGGAAAGTGGATATGGCGCGGGCTTTCACGCTCGTCTGGTCAGGGCGCGGAATCGCAACGTTCACGGCTACGAGTTACCGCCCGGTGATCGAAAATGAGCCCACACTTGTCGAGATTTGGGTTTGCGCCGACGGCTATTGGACCGACCTGACGAAAAACATTTGCCCTGGCCGTCTCACGCCCGAATACGATCGCCTGCTCGATCAGTTGCTGAAAATCTTTGCCGATGCTGTCGGCTGCGTGCGCAATGGCGCCCCGCTCGGCGAAATCGATCGCATCATCCGCAAGGGCATCGCCGCTGCGGGCTATCCTGGCCAGCCTTCGCATCCCGTGGGTCACGGCGTCGGCGCGCGCGCGCACGAACCGCCTTATTCGCATCAAGCCGCGCCGGGTGATATGCGCGAAGACATGGTTCTGGCCATCGAGCCCGGCATCTATTGGGAAGGCGGCGGAGGACTGCGCCTCGAAGACAATTTTCTGGTGACACCCGGAGGTTGTGAGAAACTTTGTTCCTACCCGGATGACTTTCGGCGGTAAGGCGAAGCGTTTTTTTCATCAGGCGGAGCGGAGGGCTCTGAATCGATGAAGGAAGAGTTGGCAAAGGCGATTCTCGCGCAAATTCGCGAGGAAGAAATTGTCGCAATGTCTTGCGACGTCGTGAACATACCGAGCCCCACCGGCGAAGAACTCGAGATGGGCCGCTACATGCGCCGCGCGTTCGAAGAACCCGGGCTACGCGTAACGTGGCAGGAAGTCGAAGACGGCCGCGCAAACGTGGTCGGCTTGTGGGAAGGCGCCGCGAACGGAAAAAGCCTGATGTTCAACGGGCACATGGATACCTCAAACACGGGGCGCGAAACTTTTTTGACAGGGCTCGGCTATAAACCAAAAGCCGTCATCCGCGACGGCATGATCTACGGCCTGGGCATTTACAATATGAAGGGCGCGCTCGTTTGTTACACCCAAGCGATCAAAGCGCTGATGCGCGCGGGCGTCAAGTTGGACGGGGACGTGACCATTGCCGCGGTGGCGGGTGAAATCGAAAAAACGCAATGGAGCGATGAATTTGTCGGCAAGGAATATCGCGGCTACGGCGTCGGCACTCATCATCTCGTGAACCACGGAGTTCTGCCCGATATGTGCATCCTAGGCGAGCCGACCGACATGCAGCTCGTTCTCGGCCATTACGGGACGGTCTGGGTTCGCATTTCCACCTCCGGCCATTACGTGCACACCGCATTCACGCGCGGAAAACTGGACCACAGTTCCATCTTCCGCATGAAAGAAATTCTCGATCCCGTCTACCGATGGATCGCCGCATGGGAAAAGAAGGCCTCTTATGACGGGCAGCCGGGTGTCGTAAATGTCGGCTGCATCCGTGGCGGATTTCCCTGGCGTGTGAGCCGCACGCCGGACCGCACGGATGTTTTCCTGGACGTGCGCGTGCCGCCCACGATGCCGCTTACCCAGGTTCGCGTTTCGATCAAAGAACTGGTTCTCGATCTGCGTAAACAGCATCCCGACTACGGTATTGAATACGAAACTTTTGTCTCCGTTCCGGGCGCGGAAATCTCGAAGGATCACCTTCTCGTCAAAACCATCGAGTCTTGCCATCAACGCGTTCTCGGTGCTGCTCCCAAGCACTCCACGGTGTTGTGGGATTCGGACGCCTCAGTGATGACGCGATTCGGCATCGAAACCTTGAACTACGGCCCGTCCAGCGGCCCGCGCGATGCGGAAGGCGAAAAAGTGGCCATTGAGACGCTTGTGAACACGACGAAAGTGTACGCGCTAGCCGTGGCGGAAATCTGCGGCGCACACTAAACCGCCTTAAACGAATGTGGAGAAAATAAAAATGACCAGCCAAAGAGAAATCGACCGGCGCTACAAGAACATTCGCACCGCGATGACCGCGGAAAAAGTCGACGCCCTGATCGTCTGCGGCAATCAGTACGCTGGATTCGAAGGTGCCGTTCGTTACACCTCTGATTTCGAAATCGTGCATCGCTATGTCTACGTGCTCATCCCTTTGTCCGGTGATCCCGTTCTCATCTTTCCGCGCGAGGCCCGCTGGATTGGCGACAAGAAGGCCCCCTGGGTCAAAGAGCAGGTTTGGCCGGACATTCCCGGCAAGTGGCTGCGCGACGAAATTGAAAAGCGCCACTGGAAGCGCGTCGCTGTTTACGGGCTGGATTTCATCATGGCGGTTCGCGATTACCGCGAGCTGCAGCAGGGCTCATTCGAATTAGTACCTTTCGACTTTCAATTCGACATGGCCCGCGCCGTCAAGAGCGAGGAGGAACTCGCCGGCGTCCGCGACAGCATGGATATCATCCTCGACGGATTCCACGCCTTGCTCGAAGCCTACGAACCAGGCAAAAGCGAAGCGGAAATTATGGCTCCGGCGGTAGAGCGTTTCTTTGCCCGTGGCGCCGGCCCGCGCATGATGAACATCGTTCTCAGCGGAACGGACGGCGAAGCCGAGGCCCATTTTAAAGTTCCCTCGCTTCGTCTTGTCGGTCCCGACGATCTGCTTCTTTATTCCTTGGAGGTCACCGGCGCCGCCGGCTACTGGGTCGAATTTTCTCGCGCCCTGATTCGCGGCAAGATTAGCTCGCGCACCAAGGCCATGAGCGACGTCTATCCTCGTGCGATGGAAGCCGCTCGAAAGAAAATGCATGAAGGAGTGCTCGCCAGCGAAGTGCATCACGCCGCGGCCGATGTTTTTGACAAAGCCGGATTCAAGCTCGGCCACCTCACCGGTCATTCCATCGGCCTGACCATGCTCGAATATCCTGCCATCGGTGCGAATACCAAGATCGAGCTCAAAGAAAACATGGTGTTCAGCTTCCATCCGCAAGTTGTTGATCAGGACGGCCAGGTGTGTCTCTACACGCAGGACACCTACCGCATCGGCAAGAAAGAAGGCGAGTGCCTCGCCGATGTGCCATGGCGTTTCTATCCGGGACTCGAGGCGTTGAAGACCGCATGAGCGTGAAGATGTGTATTGTCGGCTGTGGTGCGATCGGCAGCATATTTGGCGCGCACCTTGCTCGCGTCGAGGACGTCGAAGTCCACGCGTACGACGTCTCGAAAGAGCACATGCGCGCCATTTCGGAACGCGGGTTGCGCATCAGCGGCGCCGCTGACTTTACTGTCAAACTTCACGCCACTTCGAACGCGCGTGAAATTCCGCGGTGCGATTTTGGCATCGTGGCGACAAAGAGCACGCACACCAAAGGCGCCATCGAACAGACCGCCCACATCTTCGACGACTCCAGCGCCGTCTGCTCCGTCCAAAATGGCGTCGGCAACGAAGAAATTCTTGCTCAGCACGTGCGCTACGTCATTCGCGGAACGACGTTTCCCGCCGGCCATGTCATCGAACCCGGCCACGTCGGCTTCGACATCAATGGCGACACCTGGATCGGCCCGTTCGAACCCACCAACACTCCTTATGAGCGTGTGGAACGCCTCGCCGAACTCCTGAATCGCGGCGGCCTGCGCGTGGTCCCTCTCCGTGACGCTCGCGGCGCGCAGTGGACCAAGCTCATTTTTAACGCCTCGACAAATCCTGTGGGCGCGCTCACGCTCCTGCATCACGGTGCGGCAACGCGATTCGCTCCCACGGGCGGACTGTTCAATTCCTTGATCGCGGAAGGAGAAGCTGTCGCCAAGGCACTCGGTATCCGATTGCACGGCGATCCGCGCGCGCTAGTGCAAAAGGGCGCGAACGCCCCGGGCAAGCACAAAGCCAGCATGCTGCAGGACATTCTCGCCAAACGGCAAACCGAAGTCGATTTCATGAATGGAGCAATCGCCGACTTAGGCGAGAAGATGGGCGTTCCGACGCCGCTCAACCGCGCGCTGTGGCAATTGGTAAAAGGATTGGAACATTCCTGGACGGATCCGGCGTAACCTGCCGAAGCTGCCAGATCATCACGGGGGGAGAGAACCGCAACAATGAGCATGCCTTTCAAAATTGGCGTTTTGCAGCTCAGCATGGAGCCGCTCGACGAAACCGTCCGCATGGCCCAGGCCTGCGACGCTGCCGGATTCGATGTCTTCTGGCTCGCCGAAGCCTACCCGTGGTGGCGCAAGCATTCCATGGAAGCCCGCTCCTCGACGGCGGTCACTGCCATCGTCGCGCGCGAAACAAAAAAGATCGCCATCGGCTGGGGCATCATTTCTCCCTATACGCGGCATCCCGTGCAAATAGCGATGGAAGCGCGCGTTCTTCAGGAAGCCGCGGGCGAAGGTCGTTTTCTTCTTGGCCTTGGCGCTTCGAAGATTTTCATGAAGGAGATCGGCGAAGGCGAAAAGGGAAAGGAAGTCGGTCCCGCAACGGTCATGCGCGAAAGCATTGACATTATTTCCGCCATGCTCGCGGGCAACGAAGTGAAGTACGAAGGCAAGGCGTTCCAGGCGTACGCGCCCCCCTTGAAAGCGGATGCTCACGTTCCGCGCTGGCGCGTGCCGATTTATGTCGGCGCGACTGGCCCGGTGCTGCAGCGGCTTGCCGGCTCGCATTCCGACGGCCTCTTGACCGCCAGCATTACCACGCCGAAATTCGTCGAGTACTCGAAGAAAGTGATGAACGAAGGCGCCGCTAAAGCGGGAAAAGATCCCGCGAAGCTCGACCTCGGTTCCGTCATCGTCGGCAGCGTCGGCGAAGATCCCAAGACCGCGCGCGAAGGCGCACGCGAAATGGCCGCCATGTACCTCGCCAACAAAGTTCAAAACATTCGCGGCTCCGCGGACACGCTGCTCGAGTGCGCCGGTCTGACATTTGAGGAAATCCGCCCCATCGCCGAAGCCATGGAGCAGGGCGGCCGTAAGGCGGCGGCCCGCGCTGTCACGGACAGAGTTCTCGAAAAAGTCTGCCCGATTGCCGGAACGCCGTCACAATGCATCGCCAGGCTCGAGGAATATCGCGCCGCAGGATGCACTCAGATCATGCTTGAACTCTGGGGCGACGACCGCCTCCAGCAAGCCCGCCTCTTCGGCGAAAAAGTTCTTCCGCACTTCCGCAAGAAGTAGCTGACGGTTTCTCCGCCGGCTACGCCGACCCAAACCGTGTCATCCTGAGGGCCGCGTTTTATGCGGCACGAAGGACCTCAACGTCAATGATTTGTGAGAAGAATCCACTGGACTCGCAGTATTCAGCCCCTCTCTTCTCAAGTCCACTATCACGCCGACCGCTGAACGCGCGAAACGATGGTTCGAAACTCTTCATCCGTTACCAGTCCGCGCTTTTCCGTACCCGCCCTTTTGACGGCCACGAGCACCGCCTGCTGCTGTTCCGTCGAGAGTTGCATCCCCTGCTCTTTCGCTTTGATCGCGATGCTGTCGATCCCGCTCTTCTTCCCGAGGACAATCGCCCGCGTCGCGCCCACAAGCTCCGCCGAAAACGGCTCGATCGCTTCCGGAATGTGAAACTGGCTGGCCACCGAGCCGCTCTCGCGCATGAACAGGTTTTCACCGACCACCGGTTTCCACGGCTCGAGTTCGTGCCCAGCGGCCCTGCGCACCAGCGATGAGATCTCACGGATTTTTTTCAAGTTCATCTCCACGGGTACGCCGTAGAGCCCGCTCAGTGCCATCGCTACCTCGCCTAGATCCGCATTCCCGGCTCGTTCACCCATTCCGTTAATCGTTCCCTGGATCCACGCCGCCCCGCCACGCACCGCTGCCACGGCGCAGGCCGTCGCCAGCCCGAAATCGTTGTGCCCGTGAAAATGTACCGGCACGAGGGAACCCACCCATCCGCGCACCTGCCGCACAAGGAACTCGACCGCCTCGGGACCGCACGCTCCAATTGTGTCCACTACGACGACTTCTTCCGCGCCTGCCTCGAGCGCGTTCTTGTAAAAACTTCGCAGAACATCCAGATTCGTGCGCGTGCCATCGACAGTGAAAAACGCGACCCGCACTCCATTCTTGCTCGCATAACCGATTGCATCCGCGGCCCGGCGCTGCGCTTCCTCCACCGTCAGTCCATAGGCCTTCAGTTTGAGGGCGCTTGTCGGCGTCTCGATCATCGTGGCACGGGCCCCCAGGCGCAGCAATTCGTCGATATCCGCTTTGATCGCGCGCCCAAACCCCCAAATTTCAGCCTTCAAGCCTGCTTTCACGATCATCCCAAACGCTTCCGCATCTTCCGAGGAAACGCGGGGAAACCCGGCCTCGATGCGCCCAATGCCTAGGGCATCGAGCCCTTGCGCAATCTCGAGTTTCTGCGGCGGCGTCAGCACCACGCCAACGCTTTGCTCTCCGTCGCGGAGCGTCGTGTCGTAGAACCTTATCGGCTGCGTGCCCGCGAAAGCTCTCCAAACGTCGCTTCGCTCATTCAACTCGCTGATCCAGAGGCCCTCTTTCATTTTGTTCCCGTCCCCCGCTCAGGCCGCCGCGGCGGATTTTCCTCCGTGTTTCTCTTTGTAGGAAACCACGGGATTCTTCAGCACGCCGATCTTTTCAATTTCGCACTCCACAAGGTCACCGGGTTTCAAATACAACGACTTCGGATCGCCGCTGAATGCAGCCACCCCGGAAACGGTTCCCGTCGACAACACATCTCCCGCCGAATAGCCCATCGGCGAATAGTGCGCGATGATCTCTGGCACGGTCACCGACATCTTGCTCGAGTGCGACTGCTGCCGCAGTTTTCCGTTGACGCGCAGCTCCATCGATAGATCGTTGGGATTCGGAATTTCGTCCGCCGTCACGATGTGCGGCCCCAGCGGACAAAACGTGTCGATCGCCTTGCAAAAACTGAACACGCCGGACTTCATTTCCGTTAATCGTTCCCTGGA